>Ga0214542_1001938_pt1 | contig 42803 bp, 30 predicted proteins | sample CNSS1metaG_FD_160096 | JGI IMG/M metagenome (GOLD analysis project Ga0214542, IMG submission 160096) | Root nodule microbial communities from cowpea collected in UCLA plant growth center, Los Angeles, California, USA - CNSS1 | ecosystem: Host-associated > Plants > Roots > Nodule | place: USA... | reverse complement strand
AGGGCTGGCCCATAGGGTGCTAAGGCCCTAAAGCTGCTAGGGTTTCCAATTCTGATTCATTTCTTGCAAAACAGAACCCTAAGCGCTACCCCCTTCCTTTCAGGACGCTCTGCTAGGGCTTGACTCTGATCTTGGCCAAAGATTTCTCAAGCTCAGCTTTGTTTTCGCTCCATGTAAGTGTTTCTCAAGCTCGTACCTGTACTCCCTAAAGCTTATTTTCATGTTCTTCCTTCTAGGGTTCCATAATAACTTTGTTCTTCCTTTGTCCCGCTGTTCTTCCATTTTTTGAGACCACTTCTCGAACTGTTGCACTCCGCAGTTGGTGTCGAGGTCTCGTATAAGCCCTCTCCAAGTAAGGGAAGCTAGACTTCGCGTTTTGATTCACTTTTTTGTATGTGTTGGTTCTGTTTCGAGTTCTGGTGCTAGTATGTTGCTTATGATGATGTAAAAATGCTTTGGATGCTGTCATGAGTGAGTTTGTATTTGAGCATGCGTTGAACAGTGGTGAGAACCGATATACTCGCCCAGGCGAGCTCATCTCGCCCAGGTGAGAATAGTGGGAACTCGCCAGGTTTCTGCTCGAGCGCTCGCCTAGGCGAGCTGCTGTATTTTTTTTGAGCGACGAACAGTCTCGTGGTGGTGCCTCATGTAAAGATGTAATTCCGCGAAGGCCTCGTGGTGATGCCTCACTGCTAGGACGTATTTCCACAGTTTGGTGGTGGTGCCTCATCGTATGTATCCGGATTAATCAAGTCTAAAAGCCATAAGTGGTTTGGGTATATCATGTGTGGATGTCTGTTAATTATGATTGGTTTTGAATTTACCTGCTGAGTGTTATAATATAAGGATCTGTTACACTAGCTTACCCTTTCACTTGTTTGTATGATTGTGTGTGGTTTCTTCCTTTGCGATGATCATCAACCTTGTTGATGTGAGCAGATGTGAGAACCTCTGGCAGTGGTGATAATAGAGATGCTGCAGTTTGATGATATCTTGAACGACTATTAGGCTCACTATGGGGGCCTCAACGTTTGGAGTTTAGTAGTATTAGTAGTTTCTCTCGCTCTTGGCGAGTTTTTGTACCTTGTTTAGGCCTGTGGAGCCTCTTCCTTTTATTATGGATATGTTGGGGTACTGTGTACGTCATATTCTGTCTTTCCGTACTCTCTGAATATTTAATATATGTTGCGTTCATTTAAATTGAAATTATCTATTTAAAATGGGATGTTACATATATAATGTTACTTATTAGACTATGAGTATTTTAATAAGTTAAACGGGATGAGATATGGTGAGGATGAATATTATGGTGACAAGGCAAATATATACATTTGTATTCCCATCCTATATCCAATAAAAATAGTCAGGTATGCTCCATACCCATACACAATCAATGTAGAAATTCATTCTTAAAAAATGGGGATAAGTTTGGACAATACCTAGAGGACATATTTATTCACCATCTCTATTTTCAAGGTTTATTAGGGTGTGGAAATAAGTAATTTTATTTGACCTTGATAAAAACCATTAGGGTGTGTGTAAGTGAACTGGTGCAGAGAGAAAGAGAAGAAAGAGGAATAGTTTCGTAAATTCCAATCATATAATAGGATACAAGAAAGACTTGAATATAAAGAGGATCAAGCCAAGAAAAATGGAAAAAGGAAACAGAATTTACACCAGAAACAAAAAAAACATAAGAGATATTCTATAACTATCTATCAGTGTAGAAATAAGTTATTTTATTTGACCTCGATAAAAATGATTCGCTTTATTTAACATCGCATTTTGATTCTTCTCATTAACTCAAATTCCATGAATTTAGCAAATTTAAGTAATTTTATATTCATATTTAATTGGCAACTATTTGGTAAAAAGACGATCATACGATTTTGTTTTTATACAAAATTATAAAATGATTTAAATCTTATTAAAGTTATATCCTGGTATTTATGATATATATATATATATATATATATTAAAAATCTTTAACCATCTTTCAGTAAAAGCGATCTTTTATTTATTTTTTTCAAACAAATTAGCGCTTATAGAAATTAAACGGACAACTTTAAAAAATACAATTAAACTCAAAAACAAATTTAATAACTAAGCCTTTTTAATAAAAAAGAATTTATCGTAGAAATTAATAGTCACTTATAATAATTTAACAAAATTTTATTATCAAACATACTTTTATAAGTAAATTAATAGAGATAAATTAATATTAAAAATATTATTTAAAAGATCTAAAATAAGGATTTTACTCATTTCGGTGTAAAATCAGAATAGTAATATATTTTATGATAAATTTTAATATAAGAGAAGTAGAGAAAAAGCTTTAGTATTTAATTTGAATAATGGTTGGTGTGAATGGCAATGGTAAACAACATGACTGTTGTTATTTCCTTATTTTCCAAATATACTTGATGGTGTAGCCACTAGTGAGTGATGGTGTGAAATCAACACGTGAAAATAATGATAGAGTGCATGTTAAGGCATGATGTGTGGAGTTTATCACAAGGGTCAATAGTGTTTGTTATGCATGACCCAAAGGGACCATATTTACCCTACTACTCACTTAACCAACTAAGTGCATTGTAACCATTCATAAAATAAAATAAAAAATTATATATTTTTTAATCTATCTTCTAAAAATTTAAACATTCATCTTAAAAAAATAATAATATAAAGAACATTATGAATTTTTGTTCAGTTTTTAATGTTATTTTTTTTAATATGTCTTTAAAATCTACTGATATATATATATATATATATATATATATATATATATATATTAATATTTTAAAATATATTGAATATACCAAAATTATTTTTAAGGCTAAACAACGTGAGAAAAACCAACAAAGAACCTAAACTTGAAAATTATTCTTTATATTTCATTTTCTTTTGTATCTTTTATCTTATTTGTTACTTTCTTTTCATTAATTTTGCCTTTTTTCTTTTTTTCTTTATTTCTTTCACTCCACCCAAAAGATTATATGGATGACTACCCTTATATACTTAAAAGTTCTTTAAAAACTTTTAGTTGGATTTATAACTTACATATTATTGAAAAGAAGGACAAAAGAGTAAGCTAGGCTAGGGTGTATTCTTTTCCATGTCTCACACCATGAGAAATAACTTGATTAGCGTCAGATCTCTATTCTTTTAGTCAACGGCTAAGATATATTTTTTAATATTTCATTCTTTTCCTCTTTTTATCTCGTTCCATCATTATTTTTTTTTTCTTTTTGTGTTTGGATTAAAAAGTAAATATGAGGGAATAAAAAATATAAATAAGAAAAAAAATTGTTTAGATTAAAAAAGAAAGTGAAAATAAATAAAACGATTATAAATTACTTGATTAATTTAATATAAAAGCTCTTTTATATATTAATATATTTAAAAAGTAATTATAATTTTTTTTAAAACTAATTTAAAATTTAAACTAATTTTTTAAAGTATAATTAAAATAAAATTTAACATTTTTATTTTAATTTACCTATTTTATTATAATATAAATATTAAAATGAAAATCAATTATATAAAATATATAATTGATTATCTTTTGAAATGCACAACAAAACTTATTATTATTGTAAAGAATGTTTAACTTATCAAATTCTTCTCGACTTATGTAAATTTTTACTTTCAATTTCTTTCTTTCCTCTTAATCTTTCTGAACTCAAAAACAAACTAGACATATTTTTACATCTAAATAATAGACCTTTTATCATATATTTTACTTTCCATTTATTCTTTAATTTATCTAAAATTATTTTTTTATCTTAATTTCTTTTAAAAAACTATAAAACATTGATTCTTTCTTATTACTTATGCTGTATTTAATTGTTTTCATAATTTTCAAGCTTTTTACTATCTCATCCTATTTATTTTGATAAACAAAATATAATTAATAGAAATTTATAAAAATTTTGAAATAGAAAAAGTATAAAGGAAAAATCTATATTTTGTTATAATTTTATATTTCTAGTTTTCTTTTTAAATAAAACCTTGTTAGAAAATTCTATAGTTTTTCTATTTTAAAAATTTTATAATTTTTTATTAAAAAATTCTAGTTTTTTTTGCCATACTTTTGAAATTTTCATTTCTATAATTTTTTTTTTCAAAATATAAGTATTTTAAAAGATTTTTACACCATCTCTAGTTTAAAAATATCTATCAATTTTTATTTAAAAATTATGTATTTTACTATATTTTTAAATTCTTCTTTTCATATTTTTAAATAACCTAAATACAAGTACAAAATTTGGCTCTTAAAAGCCTAATTCTTGCATGTCGTGAGGGACTTGGTGTGAGGAGATGTTTCTCAGTTGACAAGATTGAGAGGAAATGACTACAGTAGGAGTGGTATCAAGAAGCCTTCCTGTTTTGATGGAAAAGAGTACGAAGATTGTGTTGGCAAAACAAGAAAAGTTGTGTTGCAAAGATTTTGACGATGACAATTGCAATGGATTTAGAGAAAATATTGGAAGATTATTTTATTACTGTTTAAAGCCTCTTGTAATAATAAAGTTAGTGTACTGATTGTTTAAGTTAGATTAGAATTCGAAAAAAACAACAGCTAGCACATAATTCGTTTCGAAAAGTTATTTTTTCAAAACATACTGTGATAATATTATCATTTATAATAATCGATCGTTACGAATGTTCTTCGGTTTTCAGAAAAGTATTTGGAATGATTGATTATCCTAGAGGATAATCAATTATCAGTGAGAATTAACATTTTTTAAAAAGTACTATAAAATAATCGATTATCATAAATCGATTATATTTAGCAGTTGAAATTTGTCTTTTTAATTTCTTGACTTAATTTTTGAAAATCTATTTATAGAGCTCTTAACTATTTTTGAAAATAACCTTTTTGAGTAACAGGAGTTTAGTGTTGTGATTCCAAAGAAATTATCTAAGTGTTTTTCGAGTTCATATTATATGTAACTTGCGGTTGGAATCATGATCACTCTAAAGTTTGGGGTCAGTGGGAAATACTATTTTATCAATGGAGAAGCTAATCTCCCTTATTCTTTATATGTGAATACATTGCAGCATATGCATGGTCTTGGGGCCCCCTTGGATGGTTTGTTCCTAGTGAAATATGTTTTCTTGAGGTTCGATTTGTAGGTCAAGGCATCAATGTGGTTGTAAATATGTTATTTACCTTTGTCATTGTTCAAAGTTTTCCTAACCATGCTTTGTCACCTGAAGTTTGGTCTATTCTTTTTTTTTTGCTGGATTTGTGCTTATGATGACCATTTTTGTTGCCTTGCTCCTGCCTGGGAAAAGAAATGTTCGAACTGAAGAAATGAAAAAAAGTTTGGAAATCACATTGGTTTTGGAGGAAATTTATTTAAGATGATGTAGTCATTGGTAGACAACCTCATATGAATACAATTTGAATTAGATTGGTCAAGAACTTCATTTACTTATACCACCAAAAAGTTCTATCATTTTCAAATTAACTCATTGTAATTATGTAAATCCTATGGTTTGTAACAATTATATTTACTCAAAATTTGTACCAAATCCATAAAAAAATTGAATATTATGTATTTATAATATTTTAGAATATTAGGATTTGCTAGATTTTTCTTATATATTATGTATTTATAATATTTTAGAATAATTGGATTTGCTAGATTTTTCTTGAAGTGTAATTTTAAAGTTAAATTATTTAAATAACTAACAAGTCAAAAGATCAATGCATATCCATGGCAAGTTCTTATTGGAGAAAGAGATATGATGTGAGTGTTTAGATACAATTTTTACATAGGAAAAAATCACATTCATATAATTAGTATAGTAAGTAGGAATAAACAAAGTAAGTTTAACTGATGGACTAAACATTCTAGAGCCTAAGCATCCAAACATAAAATACCAGCTCATAGAGCTACCTGCTAGAGGGATTCAACGTCCTCTAAACACTAACAAGAGTTCATGGAGCTAGTTGCCCAGAGGGATCCAATCATTCTTGAAGCTAACTGCTCTAAGACTCAATCAAGCTACTTGCTATCCCATTTCCACTTTGGAATGTCCAACAGTTGTAACAATATCCCTGGTCTTGGATGTGCTACCTTGGCCTTTTGACAAGTTAAAAACGACGTCACAAAATCAGCTACATCTCTCTTCAATCCTATCCACTTGAAAAATTCCTTTAAGTTTTCACACATCTTAGTCATGCTTGGATGCATACTAAGGCGACTCTTATGTCATTCTTCCAATATTTGTTTCCGTAATTGTGCATCTGCATGTAGGCATAGACTACCTCGAAACCCAAACATCCCATCCAATCTTGTCTTAAAATCTTAAATTTGGTTAGTTCCCAACTTTTCAATTATGTTTTTTAAATTGTTGGCTAGTGCTTGGTTCTCCTTAATTACTTCCAGAAACCTATTACTTCAATAACCACACCCATCGGTAACGAGACAAACTGGACCCAAAAATACCAATACAATTCATATCTCTTCTCCAACCAAATCCCTTGTTCTTAAACTTGCTCCAAAATAAAAAACAAAACAACATGATTCCTAAATATCGAAAAACAATTCTAAACACCAATTGATACCATATCAAGAGATTGAACCTAAATTTCACAATATACCCCAAAACACGTCAAAATACTCTTTAATTACTCAATTCCCTTTTACTAATAATCCCAAGTTAGACTAACTTCTATTAAACCATCAACGTTCAAAAAACTTATGTATTAACTTTATTCTAATATCTCCATTTACCCACAAATTTAATCACCAAATTTTAATTACCGTAAATTGTTGCGCACAAATTCGGTGCTAATATTTATCCTTTAACATCGTTTTCACAATGTCCTTTTTATAATTTATTAATTTAATTATGCTTTAATCAATCTCTAAATAAGATTAATGTCCACTACACACTCATTTGTAGCAATCCGAATTAATTTCCCTTATACAAAAATCATTAAAATCACATAAAGTTTATACACATTTAAAACATAACTATTCATACATTCCTCAGTAAATCGTGTTTCAGCACATCAGCACCCAAAATAATAATATGATAAAAACACCAATTCCAAAAAGTCAAACTAATAATTTATAGGTTATTACACTTGATGCATGCAAATGATTCTTTTAAAATAAATATTTATTATATGGTACAATTAGAATTTTTTTTAAAATGGTAAAATTATTTATACTATTATTATCATCTTACACAATAATTTTAAATAAAATAGACAATACAATATTCATTATAAAATTAATGAATAATAATGAAAAAAAACTTTTTTAATTTAAAAATTAGAAAAACATATACGTTAATCATTTTTTTATGGTTGAATATTTTTAATAGGTGGTAAATGATAATAGAATATGATATATTTCTGCGGTGATTTTAAATCGTCAAAATATGATAAATATTATATGATACAAGTAATTTTGTGGCGAGTTTTAATTGGTAGTAAATTTATTTTCTTTTCTAGCAACATTACCCGCATTTATGTTTTTTATTGTCATAAACAATTTTTGACATATGTAATTTTGACCGCTATTTTAATTGTTAAACATTTCATTTGTGTTTTAGTGTGTGATGTGCAATGAAATCATCAATATTAAGTGATAAAATATAATGATTAAAAGATAAAATGTTTGGTGGGAATAATGAAGTGATAATAGTAGGAACTAAAACTAAAGACCCCCTCATAAAAGAATGAATTATTATTCAAGTAAAATATGTATAAATATGCTTTGTTGGAACTTGTTTTCTTTTCTAAAAATCCTCGAAACATGTTAATAAAATATATCATTTGAGTGGAATCCTAAATAGAATTTATAATTTAAAAAGTAGGTATTTTACTTTCAATTTATTTTCATTTTACTTACTCATACTTTTTATTCTTAACATTTCTTATTTATCTTTTCTTCATTAATATTCTTAACTTAAAAATAAATTACTTTCATCAATTAATGGTCAACCTTGTTATGTAAAACAATGATTTTGTATATTTTAACTAACTAGGTGTTATCTTAAGTCCTTAAAATAATATATTAGTTCTAACTGGAAAAACAATACACACAGATTAGGATGTAAGCGACACAAATAATTAAATTGCTTAAAAAGATATAATATTGTTAAAGAAGTTATTTAATTTTTGTAACTCATTTTCATCCGTTAGATGTTATTATTAGCATATTTTAGATTATAAAAAAAATTCATACTTAAAATCTCATATGTAGAAAAAGAAAGAAAAGTTAAGACAAAGAAAGATATCTATTTATAATATAACATTTTTAAAGATGGCAGGTGGAGCTTTTGCTACTGTAGAATATGGAACACAATATGAAAGCAAGATCACAATATTCGTGTTGGTCACATGTTTTGTAGCAGCCATGGGTGGTCTACTCTTTGGTTATGATCTCGGAATCACGGGAGGAGTAACTTCCATGGAACCATTCTTAATAAAATTCTTTCCGGGCGTTTATAAAAAAATGAAAGATGAATCTATCCATGAAAGCCAATACTGCAAATTTGACAATGAACTCCTTACTTTGTTCACCTCTTCTCTATACCTTGCTGCATTAGTAGCTTCTTTCTTTGCTTCCACCACCACAAGAATGATGGGACGTAAGACCTCAATGTTTGCAGGTGGTTTATTCTTCCTTGTTGGTGCATTGTTGAATGGTTTTGCCATCAATATTGAAATGCTCATCATAGGTCAATTATTACTTGGTTTTGGTGTTGGATATTGTAATCAGGTGAGGCTTTGTGTCATTGTTAATGCTTTAAAATTTGTTTATATGAATATGGACATATTTTCATGATTAATATGTTTTTAACTTTTCCTTTGTCTTTTTCATTGTTATTTATTATTATTTTCAATAGTCGGTACCTGTGTATTTGTCTGAAATGGCTCCAACATCGATAAGAGGTGCCCTTAACATGGGATTCCAAATGATGATCACAATTGGCATCTTGATTGCAAACCTTATTAATTATGGCACCGCCAAACTAGAAAACGGTTGGAGAATTTCTTTAGGTGTTGGTGCAGTTCCTGCAATCATGTTATGTGTAGGATCTCTTTTCTTAGGTGACACCCCTAACTCCTTAATTGAAAGAGGTAAAGAAGAAGAAGCTAAGAAAATGTTGAAAAAGATTCGTGGCATGGATAATGTTGATGAGGAGTTCCAAGACCTCGTTAATGCGACTAAAGTGGCCAAAGGTGTGGAACATCCATGGAAGAACATTACAGAACCAAAATACAGACCTTAACTCACTTTTTGCTCTCTGATTCCATTTTTCCAACAATTCACTGGAATCAATGTCATCATGTTTTATGCACCCGTCCTCTTTAGAACTTTAGGCTTTGGTAATGATACTTCCCTTATGTCTTCAGTTATCACTGGAGGTGTTAATGTGGTTGCCACTTTTGTTTCCATTTTCTCTGTGGACAAGTTTGGAAGAAGGATATTGTTCCTCGAAGGGGGCATTCAAATGCTTATTTGTCAGGTAAAAAACTTAACATAATTGATAAACAAATTTTGTTATTTCAATATGGAAAAAATAACACTTTTGTTACTAAAGTCATTTGCTAGCATGGACAACTAATTTGAAGTTCATAATATGTGTAGGTTGCTGTTGGAATCATGATTGCTCTAAAGTTTGGGGTCAGTGGGGAAGGCTATTTTACCAATGGAGAAGCTAGTCTTCTCTTATTCTTTATATGTGCATACGTTGCAGCATATGCATGGTCTTGGGGTCCACTTGGGTGGTTGGTTCCTAGTGAAATATGTTCTCTCGAGGTTCGATCTGCGGGCCAAGGCATCAATGTTGCTGTAAACATGCTATTTACCTTTGTCATCGCTCAAGTTTTCTTAACCATGCTTTGTCACCTAAAGTTTGGTCTTTTCTTTTTCTTTGCTGGATTTGTGCTTATCATGACCATTTTTGTTGCCTTGCTCATGCCCGAGACAAGAAATGTTCGAATTGAAGAAATGAACAAAGTTTGGAAATCACATTGGTTTTGGAGGAAATTTATTTCGGATGATGTAGTCATTGGTGGACATCCTCACATGGCTACAATTTGAAATTGGATTGATCAAGAACTTCATTTACCTGTACCAACAAAAGTTCTATCATTTTCCGATTAACTCATTGAAATTATGTAATTCCTATGGTTTGTAACAAATATATTCATTCAAATTTCGTACCAAATCCATCAACAAATTATATATTATGTATTTATAATATTTTAGAATATTGTTGGGATTTGCTAGATTTGTCCTGAAGTGTAATTTTAAAGTTAAATTATTTAAATCACTAACAAGTCAAAAGATTAATGCATATATCCATGGCAAGTTATTATTTGAGAAAGAGATATGATGCAAGTGTTTAGATGCGGTTTTTACATAGGAAAAAATGACATTCATATAATTAGTATGATAAGGAGGAACAAACAAAGTAAGTTTAACCGATGGACGAGTTGATGGATGGATAATGACTTTAAATTTTACAATAAGCAAATATAATTTTATAATCACTTATAGTGTCTAAATATCAATTATCACTTATTAAATAATGTTTAAATTTAGTCCGAATTGAAATCAATTTCAAACTATAATTCTATATTTGAGTTGAGCAAAAAATAAGGTTATAAACTATAACTTTATATTGGAATTCAATTTCCGTAACACCCTAATTTTTCGCTTTCCAAAAATCTATGACTAACACAAATTACATAATTAAAATAAACTTTATTCTTGCTTGATTTGGATCTCTATGAAAATCATTGTTTTACAACAATAAAGTTTATTGAAAAGGAAAAACATAAGACTAAAAGACAATCCAAACATGTTCCAATGTTGACCATTCTCTCTAGTGTTGTGCATCTTGCCTAACACTTGTACGATCATCTACTCCTTTGATAAATAAGATCATTGTAGTCAAACACAATCAAGCATGAACATCCACAAATATAACACATCAGATATATACCGGTATAATAATACTCAGGATATGAAGAAAGCCGAGAACTTTCCATATTATTTAAAGGACAAGACATTCACTATGTATTTCGCATACACCGGAGGCCTCCTACATCATGATAAATATAATGAACCATTTAGAACCACCAACCAAAAGGAAAGTGGACATAGATGCCTAACTGATTACCCTCAATAGACGACAAGTAAGCAGACAATGGGTGGGAAACAAAATGCTAGTATGTTTGCGAACTTCTCCTAACTTAGAAAAATGTAGAATCAAGTGTAGTGTGACAAGAAGAGACTGGACCTATAGAGCAATCCTAATTGAACTTGGTTAAACCTAATTACACTTTGTCAAGCCCAATTGGACCTGGTCAAACCCAATTAAACTTAATCAGAGGCCCAAAGCTTGGGCCCATGAATAAATGAGTAAAGTGATAAAAAGACAATTACATTGATATAAATATAGGTGGACCTAGGTAATTAAATGTACATAATTCATTAGAACTCTAATATGAGATTTGACTTTTGAGAGATTTTGCTGACTTGATCGTCGAAGCCTCTTTTATGCAGGTACCCTCGTCCATTTCATAACTTACATAAGGCAACATATGACGGCCACTTGGTGGAGCATATACGGGAGGAATCTCAAGACTATGGTTAGATAAGGTTTGAGCCTCATAATAACTGAATATTGTCCGTGCAGGAACAACTGTTAGGCTTTCTTTCCACATCTAGCCCACTTGATCATTGTCCACACCCATTCAGCAATCCTCCTTGAGGCTAGGATTAACTTCAGCATACTCTCCTTTCTACATTTTTAAGACTAAAGAAACAAGTTAGAACCTACAAATAAATGTAATGCTACAACTAAAATCACTAAAGGTCAGCACAAATGTATTTTAACATTATACAACTTTCTCCACAAGGGCCATGTCATTTGGAATTGAAAATCAAAAGGTCAACTCTAGGTCAACTTTGGTCAACACGTGCAGCAAAAGTCAACTTTTCCATTTTTTTAACACATTGGTTGGTCCAAATTTTTCTCATAGATTCCTTTGGTCATTTGTAGGCTTCCCTTGATCTTTACCTCTGCATCATACTTAGAAACCTCAAAATGGATGTTAGGCACACTAAACTCTTCATAAAAGCTTCTAAAACTAAACTATAACTAGACCAACTCTACTTCTAAGTTTATATATCTAAGCTAGAACCAAACTAATATGCTACTATCTATTTATGAACCTATATTGTATGATAAGCTAGATCTAAGTAATAGTACTTCTAAGGATTATACTAAAACTGCATTAAAAACACCTACTTAAGCTACTTTTGCAAAACTAAACTAGAAACCTAACTAAACTAATCCTAGGCTAACAACTCCTAGTTAACATATTAACCTACCCAAAATAATGCAATTAGCTAAGGAAAAACTCTAGAGATAAGGGACTTATTAGGCAAGTAATGGCAAAGACAAGGAGAAGGAGATCCATGTTGAGTCAAGAACCCCTCTATACAACATGACTAAAGAAGAAAGCGAGTACAATCCTATCTGTAAGACTCAGGAAATTTAAAGAAATAATAAATTTTTAATTAGCAATAATTGTAGATTGGACGTAACTCTAAGAGAATTAGTTTGTTAAGTCACAGCAAAGGAGTAATGGCAGCTTAAGTGATTGAGCGTGTTAGATTTGTTGAGAGGTATACTTGTGGCAGCAGAGAGGGTACTAGGAGATCATAATTTTGTGACGTAAAGAGTGCAAAAAGGGCTAGTGAGGGTTCTTTGTGGTAAAGGCAAGGATGGGATCAATTGTGGATAAAAAAGGATTTATGGGTTCTTCTAGGAGTCGCTTGGCGGCAATCAAGGCACGCTAAGTGTCGCGAACAACATTGTTCGATTTTTGGATTTGGTGAATTTTGGGGGAATGTTGATACTCTAGATTCATTGTGTTTGTTATGTTACGTTATTTCTATTATTAATTATTGATAATTACTATTGTTGATGTATTTTCGTGATTTTTCAATTCACAAACTTGAGGGTTCCATGAGGGCTTTGGGAATGAATTGAGAATGAGATAGCATTGGTAAAATTGTGGTGATTTTTTTATTCAAATGATGTTATTGAATACATATGAATACTAGAAAACATGATTGATTATCTGTATGTGAAAATTGAGTGATTGGGTCAAATCTTTGGTGTTTTAGGGTTTTCTTGCAGGTACAAGAAAATCTGGGTGATGCCCAGAATCTAATGCACCGCATGGTGGTACTTGTTTGCCACCAGGCAATAGCCAAAGCTAGCAGCTCTGGTTGAATTCTTCAAAGGCTTGGGCGCAAAGCACGCTACCAGCTTTGTAGAATACCTGCAATGTAATCGCTAAGCTGAAGCCGCCAACAAAGTAATCTTGGTAGAACTTAAAAAGAGATTAGACTCTTCAAAGGGAAGGTGGCCAGAAGAACAACTAGAAATCCTATGGGCGTATAGATGCACTCCTTAATCCTCCACTCATGAATCACCATTCAGTTTGGTATACGACACAAAGTCTATATCCCCAGTTGAAATTGGTGAACCCTCATTGTGATGACAAAGTTACTATGAATATCAAAATCAAGAAAGTCTCAGCACAAGTCTTGACCTCTTAACGAAACAACAAGAAAAAAAAATACATATTAGAAATATGGCGGTCAAACAAAGGGCGACACAAAAATATAATTCCAAATTCCAGCCATGAACATTCATAAACGGGGTTCTTGTGTGGTGGATGGCAAGTAGTGAGAGGAAGAAAGAGGACAAGTTCTCCGCCAATTGAGAAGAACCGTTCAGGGTACGAGAAGATGTTGAAATTGGCCCAAACAGGTTGGAACAATTATTTAAAGAGCCAAAACCAAATACATGGAATGTAACACATCTGAAATTTTATTTTAGTTGAATATTTCCCAAATGAATTGTAAAGACAATGTTAAATGTAACCCTAAGTGTACTCTTTTTTCTCACCTGGACTTTTTTCCTGAGGAGGGTTTTGCAAGGGAATTTTTAGCGAGGCACCCCTTTCAATAAATAAGTGTTTTTTCTATAAAGATCATCTTACAGGATACAAGTTACAATCAAATATTCCATGTTGCCAACCTAGGCAGTCCTAATTGAACAAATTATCTATTATGTGTTCCCTACTACCAACCTAGGTTGTCTTGCTTGAATAAATTATCTATCATGCATTCCCTACCACCAACCTAGGCAGTCCTGATTGAATAAATTATCTATTACGTGTTCCCTGCCGCTAACCTAGGTGGTCCTGGTTGAATAAATTATTTATTACACTTTCCCTACCACCAACCTAGGCGGTCCTGGTTGAACAAATTATTTATTATGTGTTCCCTGCAACCTACCTAGGCGGTCTTGGTTGAACAAATTTTCTATTGAATGTTCCCTACCGTCTACCTAGGCAATACTGGTTGAACAAAAGTTTTAATTTATTGTTTTACTTATAAGTACGTGTGCGACGCTACCTACCAAACGACTCAAAGTTGAACAAAATTTTTTGCATTCGTCATCACGCACATCCTTTATCGTTACAATTTCGATCAATTTTAATCTGTAGTTAAGTAACGAAAACTAGAGAATTTGACCCTGAAAATTGAAAGCACCATACAAGCTATTGATAGAAAAATAAGTTTTTATATTTAGAATCCAATTAACAAAGCCAAAATGATTGATACTAAAAGTTTATGGTAAAACAAATCTAAATCAAACAAAAGCTTATCATAGGCCAAGAATAATACATCAACACAACCGATAACGATTCCACATTGACAACTTCTTCTTCTTCATTTCCCGCACCTTCGTTCCCAATGAGAGGGTCAACAATAGTCGCCTTTGAGTCTTTTGCAGTATTCGAAGCCTTAATTCCATCCTCATCAAAAAGGCGGTTATAATAGATGTCTTTGTTCACATCAAACCGAGTATCCTGAATGGACACTCCATTGTATAAAAACATCGTCTATCTCAAGCCTTTATTGAAAAAGTTGATATGCTCTAGCACCACATATTTCTTCAAGCCCCTTAACTCTACTTCCATACCCTTATATTTCTCCCTTCAGTCCTCGATATCAGCCTCTGGATCCTTCACCTTTTCTTTGGACTTTTTTTCTGAATCCAAGCACCTCACCTTCTAAGTAGCCAGACATTTCTTCTCAGCCTCCTACTCCTTCTCCCTTTTAGCCAAAGCTGCTTTATCATCATCATATTTGTCTTGCACCAAGGAAACGTCTTCGGCCATCTTTGCCTTATCCCAATCTTTCAGCTCCTTTTGTAGCATGCCGCCAATTCTACGTCTAAACTCCAACATCTTGCTGCTGAACTCCACTATTGCTCTGATGATGGCGTTGGGCTCCATATTGTCCAAAGAATTCATCACTTCTTCGTCCAAATTAATTTCTATATCTCTTCGGACACTAGTTTTTGGCACATCCAACAACCTGACCTCAGGCTTTTTGCTTTGACATGAAGAACTAGGACCCAAGAGCTCGGTTCTAAGCTTCTTTATATCTTTGTTTACCCATATCTGAGCAGGCACAACAACTTTTCTTTTTGTGAAGCCCTGTTCACGAACATCACCAGTGCACCTTTCAAGTTCAACACCTTAGGTTCTCTAGACTTCTCGGCTTCTTCTACAAACTCATTTCTCAAACTTCTGAACATGTTCAAAGTTTTCTCACCTTCTGAGTGTGTAACCAGCATCAACAAAGTAACCATCTTAAGCATGCACATAGCGAAATCAACAAACAAATTAAGTAAGATACCTTCCAAATCAACAAGGGGGTGGATGGACAAATAAACCCTAACTAAGCCTTTAGTAGGCAGCTTATGGGAATTTTTTTTAGGATCCCAACGATCTACCTATCTTATGCCGACTACTCATTTCTCTACATATCCTTGTACACTAGGGGTTATCGGTCTAGTAAAAAGGAAAGTTAGTGTTCTTGTTGTCATCATAAAATAATGCACTACTAGCCGATTTCACGACGACCTTGAAGAAGACGCCTTTAAAATGTTTCAAAGACAATGACTAGGCATCTAAAATACTTATCCCAGGACGGTTGAACAAGGATAGCCAAGTAATGGGATCTTTAGGACACGTGTCATAAAAATACAAAAAAACATTAAGGAGAATGATGAAAATATAATCATCAGCAGAGCACCCTAAAAGCTTGTAAGTATCCCTACCTATTAGGAGGTAATTGAGTTGGCGCAATGTTTAGCAGGTGAAGAACATGTAAGACCCAGGAGAAATATTTAATGTTGTAAGTTTAGTTTTGCACGTGGATATATTATTTGAATTAATAAATAATAATTTTGAAGTGTAACACAATTGGTTAGAGCCTTGTCATGAGGTAGTGGTCAAGGGTTAGATTTCTGATGTGTGCATTTAGAGTATTTAAATTTTATAATTGTTTTGGAAGTGACATATATTTTATACGTTAAATAAAGTTCATGTGGCATGTTTATAAAGTATTTTCTTGAATGCTTAAAATGTGTAGATATTATTGTATGTTTTTGTGCATGTGGTTGATAAGAAAAATTGTATAGTTGGTTAGTTTGGAGTGTTGGTTTGAATCTTATAGGTAATGAGTTCGAACCTTGGCTAGAGTATAAAGGTAGAAGTATTGGTTTTCTTTTTATGGTAATTTCGTGATGCACACAGGAAGGTGAAAAGTTGAGAACATGAGGTTTGAGAGGAAGGGGGAAAGCAAAATTTTGGTTATTTTGTGATTGTGTATGTGTAAATATTTGAGGTTTGGATTATGAAAAGCTAAGATGTGGTTTTATGGGAGAATTGTAAAGGCAATGGATTTTTTTAGGAAGATAACTGTGTGGATTAATTCATGGTGTACTTTGGAATTAATTTTTTTATCATCTTACAATCTTGTGATGTTGTGGTGAGGAGAATAGTATCATTGAATTTCATTTTCTTGGAATTGTGATTTTTGGCGATAGGGAAGTAGGCCATTGGAAGGTAAGTTGGTTGAAATCATTATAGCTTTGGCGTGTTGATTTTTTTGTTGTTAAAAGAGGTGCAAGAAAATTACATGGAGCATGTAGATGTAAAATTAATAGGAACAAATGGCTATGAACTTTGGCATATAGGCATTGGAAATATCTTTTTAATAAATTTTGTTAAAGAAAAGGTAGAGGAAGGATGCATGAGAGAAATTGGATTTTTAGTGACCAAATATAATTTTTTATTTTTTAAATTGGTATCTAAATTGGTCACTAAAATTAGTTACTAATCAAGCATTTTCTTGTAGTATATATATATATATATATATACACTTTTAATATATTAGTGACAATGATTAAATATATAAATTTTGAGTATATACAAGATACAAAGAAAAAAATTAAATATTTTCATAAATTACAGTTACCTGTATATAAATTGATGGGTTAAATATGTTTTTGATTCTTTAACTTTGAGTAAAAATTGGATTTAGTCTCTTTTCGAAACTTTGGCCTGATTTAGTTCTCAAACTTTATAAATATATTAATTTAGTTAATTTAAACAAATTTTGTTAAGTTAATTTGGCATTTCAATTGCGTTTCATGATAGCATTTGAGTTGTTGATTCCATTTGTCACATTTTCGTTTCAATGTTAGTTAAGAAAAGCATTTGAAATTTCAAATAAATCTAACAAAATTGGATTAAAAGAACTAAAATTCACGCATTTCTAAATATGAAAGATTATATCAATCCAAAATTTTGAAAAGAAACTAATTCTAAATTTTACTTAAAGTTAAAGTACCAAAACCTTTTTAATCCTGAATTAATTTGTATAAATCCTTTCGTAAAACTTTTCTAAACTTCCGTTTTACAAATCTTACGTAAACTAATTATAGTCTATGAAAAACTCCTTTTATTTTATTTTTCTACGATAAAAGATTCTTGAACAGAAATTTATTCATATATATATATATATATATATATATAATTCCTTATTTTTCAAATTTTAAAATAAACTAATTTTATTTTACAAAAAAAATTCTGTCATTTTCGAAAACAAATTTATTCCGACATATGTGTGTAATTAAAACAGACAAGACGTGTCACATGTCTACTCATACAACATACAAAGCTTTTGGACATATATAACTACAGAATTCAATCCACGCTAACGATTGAGACACCGTCTTATGCTTCAACATATTACAGTTTCAAAGTGTTTTTAAATGCAATTTCAATGTTCAAGGGTTGTTTAGTAGCAACCATGAACACAGTTTTTCACAACAGAATGGTACTTAAGTGTAAACGCTGACTTTCACTGCATTCGAAGTTCCTGTTTTGTTAGAATCAAGTGGGAAGAAAAAAGGGTAGAGTTCATATCGAACATAGCAAGAACTGTATAGCACTCTACACCCTTTACGATTGCTGCAAAATTTGGGGAAGTTGTTCACTGCAACAGCCAAACACTGAGCACAGAATAATTCAGACAAGTCTCTGGTGCATTGCACCAATGCATAGAGTGTCACAAATGGAGACAACACAGATTTTCCCTTCCCAAGCCCTTCCTCTTTAGGCACCACAGCTTGTGCTCTAATGCGATTCATCAGAGCCCCAAGCTCTTCATTGAAAGCTTCAGGGTCAGTTACGTTTTCAACATTGAAATAGAATATACCAAAAGATGTATCAACCTCACCAAAGAAACTCTTGTTGTTGAACCTCAGAAAGCAATAGTCATACCAAATCCTTGCATCAGCTTGGTTTGGACAGCGTTGACGGATTTGCTTTGTGGCATCTTGAATACAAGTGGAGCAATCTTCAGTGCTCACATCTCCTCTACACTGAGCCAATGCATAGACTTTGTCTTGGTCTTTTCCATAAGTGGTGGCAACAAAACCAGTGGAGGGAGTTTTGAGGGCTAGTTCTTCCAATAGTTTATCGATATTGGCAGATAATTTTCCTCCACTGCTGATGTTGGTGTTTCTATTGCAGAATTTGCCTAAAGGGTCGGCAGCTTTTGCACCCCAAATGCATAGGAAAATTAAGAACATGGGTTTGTGTGAGAAATGCATCATTTTATTTTACCATTTTCGCTGAGCTAAGTGCTTCTTATTATGAAGAAAAATGAAGGTGGGTCATAGTGGAACGTTCAGTTGAATGTTTCAAGCAGACATTGCTGACTTGTGAGCACCATGATTAGTGGAGGATGCAGGAGTCACTGTCATGCTTCGTTGACTTATGTGATCGGAGAAAGTGATCGCAGATATTCTTCATAAGATGGGATGAAGCCAATAATGTGTTTGAGTGGATTGAATGTTCTCAGTAAAATTCCTATGAAGATATCTAGAAAAATCCACTCGAGGATTTTGGGTGGGAAGCAACATAACCACTTCAAAAAGATTGTGGTAATAATTTAATGGTTACTGTTTTTTTTCAAAATATTAACTCTAGAAATGGGGTTTTGATTAGAACTTTAAAATATATCGAACAAATTATGCTAATTATTTGTTAATAGAGTCGTCTAATATAAACCATGTTCCAAGATATTTTTGAAGTGTTTCGTAAAGACTTCTATACGAGAAATATAAACTAAAAATAAATATTATAGTTTTTTCTTATCCAGAATTTAGTTTGATTTCATTTTTTCTTAAACTAAACCAACTCGATGTAGATTTTTTCTCAATTAATAAACTCAAGTTTTTCGATCTAACTAGGGTGTTGTTCTGTAATCCTCTATCCACAAGACTAGTTTGACATACAAGTTGTTTATTGTGAATTAATCTGATCCAAGTGTCCAAGTAATTCGATTTCGCATTCACTTATACTTTGATTAGAATTTCATACATGTCTCACTCATACAATATGTCTTTTGTTTTGGGTTTTAGCAACTAGTGAGAACAAAAACAGAATGGGCGAAGTGCAAAAACTAAAATGGTAAATTTTAAAGTGGTATGAATGATGATTACACAAATTGAAATACAAAGTAAATAACACAAGATTAAACAACAACAAGAAAATTACCAAAAAAAATAAATAAACGAACTTGTAACATAAATCAATGAATGGTGTCCAAATTGCATCCAAATTGCATCAGTCAAACATTAGATTAGTCATTTTTCCTATTCACAGTGTTTCTTAGGATGTAAGTATTATTCCACAATTAGTCATCCTTGTAAAATACAAAATAAATTATTTCTATTAACTAACCATTCTTGGATAGCTACAAAATTTTGAATTTAAAATTTAAATAGGTTACATCTCAGGTCTTTCTATAGTTGTCTTAAAACATTACCCTCAGCAGTGTTCATTATATCTCCTAAGCGGTTGTTACTTTATCTCCTTTTCTATCAACTTTGACCCTTGCTTCTATCAACTTTTCTCGATCAACATTCTAACTAGGATAAGTAACTTGCTTTCTAATGAATTACAGATCATCTTATGAAATCTGTAACACCATCCCTATAAAATATAATGAGTTGTGGATTCTTATTTCTCATTAGTGATTTCTTAAACATTTTTATTGTTTGTATATGGTGCACGATTTAATTCTGTTGGTTGTCATTTTTTCTGTAATCTTTGTTTTATATAGGTTCTAATCCAAAGGAAACCTTCCATGCCATCAGAAAAATGATATGGTATTATATCGAATTCATGAAAACATCTATTTTGAATTTGTGTTTGAGTTTGGTTTAAGTTGTCATGTGCTTGCTTTAATACTTGTTTCTTATATGTTTCTATCTACATATGTGAAGAGAATTTCACGCCCGTGGTGTTACAGTTAGTACTCTTTAATGTAATTTTGCTTTGAAACTTTATCACTGATATTAGATATTAGAAGTTGTTGGTGCTTGGTGATGTGATTTTTTTTTAAATCATAAACTGTATGTTACTTCTTTTTCTATACGAGAATCACTTAACAAATGTTACTTTCATATTGAGTGTAGTGGTGATTAAGCTATAAATCATTCTACAGGACCATACCACTAACCACCAAGAAAGGGACAATCCATAAACTATTTGATACTTATTTAGGTGTATGTTAACATGAAGATTGGGCACTTGGATTTTATAGATTTAATTATGACTAGCTTGAAAAATGTGATCTATTATAAAGTTGTGACTATTGTAGGTGTCTCGACTCTGAGTGCAATTGCACAACAAGCCTTTGCTTAAATATGTACTCTTCACTTTATCAACATTGGAAATTTGTTAGCAGCCGAACAAGGAAGAGGATAACAAGATGAGTACAAATGTTGCAAATGTTGTTGCTCAAGCTGCTTATGGGGGAGATGACAAGCTATCAAAGTGGCAACTTATGGCTGAACTGTTATTGTACACTTTGAGAAAAAGAAATGTATAGAATATGCATTAGTAATGACTTTAATCATTACCAACGAATTGCAATTTGTTGGTAAATATTCGTCAATAATTTGGATTTTTCCAATAGTGAAGTAGAGTCTAGAATATCTAGAAAGTCTTAATTAGTGAAGGATGTAGAAAAGCTCATAGAAAATTCCATAGCACCTATAAATACCCCATTGTACTTGACCTTTTCAAACAAGAAAATTGAGTTCTCTCTTCTACTTCTCACATCTTCCTATACAAAGTGGTATCAAAAGCTAAGTTTGATCTAGAGAGTTCAGAAAAATAAAATAGAGTTGAGAGGAAAAAAAAGATAAAATTGAGAGATGGTAAGCAATGGGTATACCACCTTCCAATTTCCTCGTCTTACAAAAGAGAATTGTGAAAAATGGTTTCTACGTATGAAGGCGTTGCTAGGCTTACAAGGTGCTTGAGATATTGTACAAAAAGGCTATGAAGAGCCACAAGATGAAGAAAGTTTATCTAAAGAGGAGATTGAGGATTTGTTAAAGACAAGAAAAAAGGATCAACAAGCCCTTACTCTTATCCATCAATGTTTGGAAGATCACATGTTTTAGAAGATTTCCTACCCTACTGCGTCAAAGGAAGCTTGAGAGATTTTGTAAAAGTCCCTCCAAGGCGTCGATTGAGTGAAGAAGATAAGGTTTGAATCACTAAGGAGTGACTTTGAAGCTTTAAAGATGAAGGAATCTAAATCAATTTCAAATTATTGCTCAAGGTGATTGTTAATCAATTGAAGAAATGTAGAGATAAAATAGAAGATGTTCATGTGATAGAGAAGATCCTTCCTTGACTCCAAATTTCGATTATGTGGTATGTGCGATGCAGATTCTAAAGATCTTGACTTCAAGAGCCTTGAAGAGTTGGAAGGTTTTGTACAAGCTCATGAAGAAAGAATGAAGATAAGATAAGAAGAGTCATTGGAGCAAGCCTTAAAAGCTCAAGTTTCTTTGAAGAATAATGGAGGATTTAAGAGTCCACGAGGACGAGGATGAGGAAGAGGACATGGTCGTGGAAAAAGAGGAAGAGAAAATGATCATGCACAAAGAGGAAGAGGAAATGGTAATAATGCTTCAAACAATGAAGAAAGAAGTTATTCGTTATCAAGAGCATGTGGAAGAGAACGAGGAAAAAGTTGTGGTTATTTTCAAAAATGGAAGAAGGTATGGAAAATCTAAAGTTGAATGTTACAATTGTCATAAGCTTGGCCATTTCTCTTGGGCATCTAAATGACATGGAGGAAAAAAGTTAATTTTATTAATGAAGAAGAAGAGCCAATGTCTAAAACATGAAAATAAAAACGCTAGTTATTCGTGATACTTGAATAATGGTGCTAGCAATGACATGTGTGGATACAAGGAGAAGTTTGTGGAGTTGGATGGCAATGTGAATGGGAACATGTCTTTTGGAGATTCATCGAAAGTTCCAATTGAAGGATAAGGTACAATTATAATCTCCTCCAAGGATGGAAGTCATAAGTTGATTAATGATGTTTCTTATGTGCCTAAACTAAAAATCAACGTTTTGAGTTTAGGCCAACTTCTTGAAAAATGATGAGATTCTTATGAAAAATAAATATTTGTGGCTTAAAGATCAAATTAAAATTCAATTTCTAAGTTGCATACGTGAAGAAATAAAATTTTTATCTTGAATATAAAAACCATTGAAGCAAAGCGTTTGAAGTTGAGCTTGCAAGATAAAACATGGTGTTGATACATGAGTTTGGGCACCTAAACTTTGTAGTTGTTAAAAGTTTGGGAGAAAAAGGATGGTGAAAAGGATGCTTGTAATCAACAATCCTAATCAATTGTGTGAAGTATGACTTCTTGGAAAACATGCTAGAAAAGGTTTTGCCAAAGTGGTTGCCTCACGAGCAACTAAGCTTCTTCAACTTGTACTTGTCGATGTATATGGTCCAATTGATCCACCTTCATTTAGTAAGAATAAATATTTCTTACTCTTCATGGATGATTTTAGTAGAAATTCAAGGCTCTTGATGAAAAGGATAGTGGCTTTTAAATCAAAGCTTTGAAATCTGATCGAGGAGGAGAATTTAATTCAAAGGAGTTCATTAAATTTTTTGCAACTCATTGAGTTCGTCATCCATTGACTATTCGTAGATCGTCGCAAAAAAAATGAAATAGTTGAAAGAAAGAACATACCATTCTTAACATGGCTAAAAGCATGATGAAAGCTAAAAATATGTCAAGGATTTTGGGCTAAAGTTGTTTCTTATGCAGTATATTTATCTAATCGATCCCCAACATCTAATCTCAAAGATCAAACTCCCCAAGAAGCTTGGAGTGGAAGGAAGCCTAGTGTTAATCATTTATGTGTCTTTGGGAGTATATTTTATGCCCATGTATCGAAACAAGAAAGATCCAAGCTTAGTGATCGAAGTGCCAAATATGTTGTTGGTGACATTTATGAAAGGTCTGATGAGGTGACTTGTTTGTAACCTTGAAGAATTCTATTTCCTTCAAATAGATTTCGAGTCATGAAATTTTGAGGAAGCTGTAAAAGATAAAAAGTGGAGACATGCCACAAAAGATGAGATTAATTCAATTAAGAAGAATGACACTAGTGGAGAGGCTAAGAAGAATGCTAGTGAGAGGTGGAGAGATACCAAGCATGACTAGTTGTAAAAGGCTACAAGCAAAGGCATGGAGTATACTACGATGAAGTTTATGCACATGTCGCTCGCATGGATACAATCTGCTTGTTGATTTCTTTGGCGGAACAAATGAAGTTTCTATCAATACTGGTTATGTATGTATTTGTTTAATGAAATCAATCAGCTAACTCTATTTTTGATCGGTTGAAAGTGTCCAGTTCAAGAGCGTTTTCATTCATACTTGGTGGTTGATTTGATTCAATTAAGAATTGTTTAAGGCTTTTAAAAGTCACCTTATCTTTTAACTAGCCAATTCAACCTCCCCCCTTCCCTTTTGGCATTTCAACCATTTCAAAACTTACAACTCCAACATTTGTTTTCTATTATTATTTATTTATTTCTTTTTAATACCTAACTTTAGTTTTTTTTTTTGGTCCATTATTTCTACTACTAGTCATTTTAACAAATTTTTGGTTACCTGCAAATATATATTTCTACACTCATTCTTTCTTAATTGTTATAATCGATTCTTGTAATGTAAATAAATAGTAAATATCTTTTCCTAAAAATCATAAAATATATTTTTCTTTGATTATTTTGGTATTTGTTCTACCCTCGGGTTGCTTGACACCTTTTTAAATGATTAAAAGGTATAAGAAATACTTGGGAAAAAAGAATTAAAATATACTTCTTTTGTTCGGTCATCTATGTCGGATTTAGGGATGGAACCAGGTCGGGTCAGGTACGGATAATGTCTACCCGCAACAACAAAATCCACTTGTAATCCATCTGTTTACACATCAGGTACTCAATTAAAAAATATCTCCGAGTATCCGTGGATGCTTGCGAATATTTAAAAAAAGCTATACATTTTTAAAATAAAATTATATAAAAATATAAAATTAAATATAAAATTTAATTAAATTTAACTAATAAAACATAATTTTAATTTTAATTAAATTTAGCTTAATAAAACATAAATTAAAGTTTACTTTAATTTTTTGCCGGTAACGGGTATTAAAATACATGCTACCTACGAATATCTACTATTTGTCACAGATTTTATCGACGGGCACCACATGGACATGGATATTTTTGTCGTCACTAGTGGGATTGACCAATTTTTTTTTATATAAACTCTCTCTTCGGGAATGATGGGATATGTGATCTATTAAAATTATAAAAAATGTATAAAATTTTCAAAAATTAAAAAAAAAAACAAAAATAATTCTCAAACAACTTATTCCCTTTTAAGGACTATGTGATCCTTCATTTCTCATTTTTAATAGAGATATATAGAATTATGGTCAACCATTGTCAGGTTCATAAAAGAAATTAAATTATTTTCTCAAATAGTTTCTTTAATTGAAATACGTAACGAGTACATTTTGTCATGCCTAAAATATATATATATATATATATATATATATAAAATTTTTTTAATCATATTTTTTTATATTTTTTAGAGAAAATTAAATATTTTGAAAATCATGTTTCCTTGTGCACATTTAATTAAAGATACTATCCTAAGACGAGTATCGTAAAGTGCTAACACTTTTCTTATGTGTAACACACTCAAAATTTAATTTATGTAGATTTTTAGAATAGTCTACGATGATTTAAACGTTGATATAATAGTATGGTATCTTCTTATTAATACTGTGATTTAAAAACATACAATTTTTTTATACTGTACTTTTGTATAAACTAAAATTTAAACAAAAAATTGCATAAACCACATAAATACTATTCACCATATATATATATATATATATATATATATATATATATATATATATATATATTTATTTTTTATTTTATTTTTTATTTTTTATATATTTTTGTGTTATATTTTTGAGTCGGTTCACATGCTCCTAATCGAATTGAGATTCGTACAACCAAGTCGAAGATACATACGAAGACATCCTAAAATTCGTGAGTCTGGAGAAATGGAAGAGTGCAAGTAGATAAATTTAAAGTACATCTCGGTCCTCACGATAACAATAATAAAATTTAAAAAAAAATAATATTTTAACTACTAAATTTTAACAATTTTTTTTATTATATAAAATAATATTTTTTAAGTGATTTTAAAATATTAAAAATAAAAAAATAAAAAATTATTTAGAAAATAACATCTAAAATTATAAGAGAAAGTTGTTAATTTAATAGTAAGAAAATTATATTTTAACTTAAAATGTCGGTTAAGCCATCCCAAATGTTGACATTGTTTCTTATTTTTTTTAAAATATATTTATTTCAGCACTGGTATGGCTTACGTTTAAGTTGTATTTCTAATATAAAAGTTAACTGTTGTTCAGTTTTGTGTCTCAGGAGTTGATTCTTCTTGTTTATTTTTATTTTCAAAATTTAATAATTTTATATTATCATTTTAGAATGGATCGGACTTGCTCTAACAACTTCCTAGTTTTTTTCTTTTGCATCCCCTTCATGGCTGACATATGATAGGTACTTCTTCGCATTCTTGTAGTGAGTCTAATTGCATGATTGAGCTTTCTCATAGATCGTCTACTCAACATGATTTAAAGTTGGTCACTGTAGGAATTCAAGTGTGAATCTAAATTTTACATTGATCAGAAATGAAAAAGTAGAACACCGTATAAGGATCAAGGCCCACACGGTCTCAAACTCTTTAAATGCCATTTCTTAACTCGTTAATATATGACAATTTTCTGTGTATGTATATTGTTATTTGAGCCATCTCATTCTTTCATATATCTTTACCCTAAAACTAACCATCCTGGAGGTAATAATTTGTCTTGCCGTGAGACCAACATAGGAATTTAAACAATTTTATAAGGAAACTACGAGAAGATTAAGAAGTGTACATTAAGCCCAAATCAACCATAAGTTATTAGTTGCAAACATCTTAACTGATTACACATCGATATTCTCCTGCAACAAACATTATATCCAACATGTGAAACCATTATTGGGATTAGTTAAAGTACACAGATTGCGACATTGCAGTAGCTCCAGAATTAGGCACCTTGATGTATCCAACATGTGAGGAATCAGTGACTCTAGTAAGGGTTTGAAGATCATAAGCGATCCAACATCTGGAGTTCTCCCCGTTGTAGAAATAGCCGACACACTTGCAATCCTTGGTACATTTGTTTCCGCAGGTACTTTCACTTACTCTATCCCCTGTGTTGTATTTGCTGGTGTAATGCTGAACCCCTTCAAGTTTGTAGTAGTGAAACTCACTCGCCTTGCATGGCGTCACAGCGTTCGGCACGCAGTTATTGCTCCACCCAAAAGATCCATTTTCTAATGGGCAAGCCACACATTGGTTATCTTCACATAGCCCTAACTTTCCACATTTCTCAGGCAATTGGCATTCGCTCTCACCGGAATCTCTATCAAAGAGAGTGTACGTAACTTTCCAAACACCATCACGCACGTCGAGGAAGTAAGTGTGCAGCCTAATGTTGCCATCAATTCCAAGCCTGAGGTATGTCAAGGTGCTGTTGTTCACTGGCCTGCCAATGATCACGTTGCCACCGCTGGAAGAATTCGCCACTTGGTAATCAAATCCAATGTCGAAACTCTCGGAATCAGATGTGAGGGTGACATTTTCCAAGGACCCTTTTTGGATGAAGAACCAATCAGATGAAAACCAGTATAGAGTTGGTTTAGGAGAGTTCTTGCTTTTGTAGTACAAGCTCAAACCTTTAGCTTTGGGCTCCAAAACCAAGCTATAAGGTCCTTCTACATTTTCCTTCTCTGAAAGCCTACTAACCAACCTCGATGGCCCTTTTGCTCTAAGGTACTGACCAACCAAAAGGGTATCTGTGGGGTGATCAAAACTTTGCCAAACGAACTTACCTTGGGCATCAATGAGGACCATGTTACCATTTGGAAGCAACCTAAAGGCCACAACACCCTTGTTAGCAGTGTTGGTTTGCCATGCAATTCTCCCATCAGCATCTGCTAGCACAAGGTTCCCATCAGTCCCAAGTGAAAAAGTGGCGTTTTCTCCAACTGGGTTGCCCCTATTGGCCTCCCAAACCCAGCGAAACAGCTGCTCTGAGCGTTGAAGCCCCACGCGCAGCGCTAGAGTGAAGGCGTTTGGGGTGGTGTTGTAGAAACCAACTTGGAAGGGAGAGTTGAATATGCTTATCATCCGATAATCAGCACCGTACTCAACAATGAACTCTCCAAGATCACCTGAGTTCTGAAATTTGAAAGTCTCATTCTTAGGAACAGCAGCATAAACAATGATGCTGAAGAATGAAAACACAATTAAGGTAAGGAAAGTTTTGGGTTGGGACTGAAAAGCCATTGTTGTAATTGATGTGTTACGTACGAAGTCTGCTTCTCTATTTATAGTAAAATCTTAGACCTGAAAACCAAGTCCATTTTTCTGGTACGCATTGTTTACAAGTTGAAGTTGAGAGTAGTTTGTACCAATCTTTCCCATAAAACACAAAGGATAATGATATTATAATAATTAAATTTTGATAAATTTTTTTTATAATTTAAGTTGAAATATTATAAGTGAATTTGAAATATAAAAAAATAGAAAAATACTTAAAAAATGACAACATAAATTAAAAAAGATTGTCAAAATTTAGTTATTATAATATAATTATTTAAAAAATCGTGACCAAAACATTGAATTAGAGACGTATACTAATTTAAGCAAAACAAAGTGAATGACAGCTTGTACAGTATTAAAATTATAAATAAAAATAATAAAAGCACATAAGCACGTGCTAGCTCATTATCCATAAGTAGTAACATGGTACAGCGCATAATTCACTATAAGAAATACTTTCTTTTAAAAAAAGTATCAATTTTAAATAAAAAAGGAAACTTATTTTTAAATAAAAAAACACTTTCTTTGGTCCTTTAGACAACAATAAGGCACAAGTTCAATTTCAAATAAAAAATTCGACACAATTAATTCGGTTAATAAAACAAGTAGTTAATTAATTAATATAATAAAACTGAAGTTGAACCAGAGTCTAAGTTATATTAATATAAAAACAAACTTTGTCATTCTGAATGAACATGTTAAAAATGTTAAAAAGAGGTGTATACAGTGATGTTAAAAAAATTCGTATATGGGTATCTGCGGATAAAATCCGCAATGGATAGGAAATGGATATTAAAAATGGATACCCGTTACCCGCGAGTACGAGTATTTTTGATACCCGCATATTAACGGCGCAGGTACAGGTATCATAGTAGACATATGTGGGGCTAATGACATTTGATAGTGACATTGACACGTGACATTGTTTTGCCACATGTCACGCCAGGAACCTAACACATGGCAAAAAAACAATTTTGCAAAAAAAAATTAAAATATTTTAAAAAAACCACATAATTACATGTGGCATGCCATTAACGACGTTAGTAATTTTTGTTTGAAAGAGATCTAATTGAGACATTTTTTCAAAAGTTGAATGCAATTGACGCTTCTTTAAAAGCGGGGACCTGATTGACACACTCCTACCAAAGTGGGTACCATCCGAGTAATTAAACCTTAATTTTATATCCACAAGACATAACTAGATGACAATACATAACAATTTTACTGGACATGATATATGCACCGTAGAAGAGCATGAACAAGAAGAGCTTGTAATAATGAAAGAAAAATTAGGGTTGCGTTATTATATATTGCTCTAATATGTTCAATTAACATTATAAACTTATAATTGATTTTTGAATTAAATCTTAAATTGATCATTATCATTAGCTATCAAGATTTTGGCTACCTAATGAATTGATGTCTAAATTGGTGACTAATTATTTTTTTTTCTCAAATTAGTTACTACTTAAAAAAATTTCTGTAGTGTTTACATTGATGCAAAAACTTATGACAGCAACAATAGAATTAATGCAATTTACCATTACTAAACTTGAGAGTTTCATAAATTTCATACCTTTTGCAAGTACAACTCGAATGATTTGGACGACCAGTTACCCAGACCATTAGAGAAGTTGAAGACACTAGTACAAAATCACTTTTTATAGCGACTTTTTATACTGATTATAATTCACCCAGTATAAAAAGTGATATGGTGGCGTAGTTGTAAATATTGTAGACTTTCTATACTTATTGGAATTAGAATCGATATAGAAAGTAGGCGTGGTCACATTTTTGTAATAAAGAAGAAAAATTTATATAGTGGTTCTAGTTATAACCAATATAGAAAGTGGGCATGGTAATGTTTTTGTAATAAAGAAGAAAATTTTGTATATCGGTTCTAGTTATAACCAGTATAGAAAGTAGTTTCTTGTTTTTTATTTCTTTTTTGTAAACACAAAGAGGATGACATTTTTAGGGTTCTGGAACCACAGGCATCAAACCTTACCCACTACTCACGTTTTACACCCAACACTTTCCGCACATGATCAACATTACAAAACACAACATAGGGGCCACGTCCCTTCTTCCCCAATTTTCTTCTACTTCCTTTTCGCATGTACACCAGACGCAAACTCTAAGATTGGCAACATCAAAGTCCTAGATTGTTGATTCCAATGAGACTCCTATTAGCTTCCTCCAACGGTAGTGTCAACAACTTCACCGTTGCCACCCTATTTCACCATTTCTCCATACTGTCCAACCCTTGCCAAACTAGGTCCTTGTGAGAAGCCATCGCCCAACACCTTTACATCCCTCATCCTTAGTCGTTCGCCATTCTTGCACGCTACCGTAAGTGTTACTTGCACTAGCCTTTAGCAATGAAACCCTCATCGCACAGGGCACCTTCGATTTCGCCCCTAAGCCACTTCCACACAAGCTTGTTGTCATTGGAGATCGCATCTCCTAGTTGCACTTTGGAACCCTAGGTTGCGGCTTCTATCACAAGGTCGCCAATACTACGACATGTTGCAACTTTGCATTGTGGGTTGCTCACAATGATGTGTGGATCTATAGTGATTCCTAATTTGGTTTCACGATATGGGTGTGCGACTTCTACTTTTTCAACGTTGTTGTTGCTTTGGTGGTGAAGTGCACGTGAAACGTAAGGAGGAGGTTACATTTTCTTGGCCAAGATCCATATCTCCGACGAGTGTGCAAATGTGAAGTGGTTGTGGTGAACTACTGGTTCGTCGTTGGCATGCCTCTCTCATCGTTCAGCATCATTGAGGCATATTATAGAGATACAAAGTGGAACTTTATATACTAATTGTGGCTTTAACTGGTATAAAAAAGGGATTTTTCTATACTTATTTTGGAACTGATATAGAAAAGTGAAAACTTTTGATACCGCATATTTTTATACTAGTTCTGGAACCGGTATAAAAAGGCTTTTCTACACTAGTGAGATTCTCAACTTATCAAACTTTGAAATGTTTTGACCAAATCTCCTCAAGAGTCTTCATCATCATCAATAACTTTATCCCCAAACACCTTCAGAACTCCAACACTCAACAACATACATCTCACTCATTCCAAAGTGGAACAATTCTCCAAGATAGTGGCGCCACTAACATAGTTTATCCGAAAGGACCAACCTTTTTGCTTGGACTAATAGGTGTGAGGAAAACTTTCGAGAGCTTAAGCAGAGGTCGACGAGTGCTCCTGTTTTGGTTATCCCTAAAGTTGGTAAACCTTTTGAGGTTTACTGTGATGTCTCTCATCGGGGACTGGGTTATGTGTTTATGCAAGAAAGGAAGGTGGTGGTTTATGCTTCGAGGCAACTTAAAGTGCATGATAAGAAGTACCCCAATCAGGATCTAGAGTTGGCAGTTATGGTGTTCACCTTGAATATCTATAGGTACTATCTATATGGTGCACAATTCCACGTGTTCGGTATCACAAGAACCTCAAGTACCTATTTAATCAGAAGGAGCTGAACATGAAGAAGAGAAGGTGGATAGAATTCTTAAAGGATTATGACTTTGAACTTCTATATCACCCAGGGGAAAGCAAACATGGTAACTGATGCCTTGAGTAGGAAGGCAGTGCATGTGGCACACTTGATGATCAAAGTGTTAGAGTTGACTTCATTAGATGTAGTAATATGACTATATCTAGTGACTTTCTGAGTCTGATCAAAGAAAGGCGGTCTGTGGATTCTGTGGATTCTAGCTTGCAAAATGTGATAAGGTTGCTAGGATTGGAGCAAGCAAAGGAGTTTGTCATGGGTAGTGATGGTGTGCTGAGGTTTAGAGGCATGGTTTGTGTACCTGACGATGTTGAGGTGAAAAGGTTGATCCTTGAGAAAGGGCACAAGAGTCGTTTTACCTTGCATCTTGGCATGACTAAGATGTATCAGGATCTCAAGGAGACCTTCTGGTGGCAAGGCATGAAGAAGGATATGGCGTAGTTTGTATATGCTTGTTTAACTTGTCAAAAGACGAAGGTTGAGCATCATAGACTTGGTGGAACTTTACAGTCATAAGATATACCAGTGTGGAAATGGGATAGCATAGTCATGGACTTTGTTATCCATCTGCCATGATCTTTGAGAGATCATGATGTAATATGGGATGTGGTGGACCGTTTGACCAAGAGTGCTCACTTCCTAGTAGTGAATCTGAGGATGTCCATGGCCAAGTTGGCTCAGCTGTACATTAAAAAGATTGTGAGATTGCATGGGGTGCCCAATAGTATTGTGTCTGACCGAGACCCACATTTCACCTTTAAGTTCTAGTAGATACTACAAGATGCTTTGGGGAGCGGGTTAAGGATGAGTTCAGCCTATCATCCTTAAAAGATAGGCAATCAGAGCGAGTGATCCAATCTTTGGAGGATTTTTTTTAGGACGTGTGTTTTGGATCATCTTGGCAGTTGGGATGAAGTGTTACCATTGGTGGAATTCACCTTCAATAATAGCTACCAAGCAAGCATACGGATGACGTCGTATGAAGCGTTGTATGGGAGGAGATGTAGAACTCCCTTGTGTTGGCACCAAGATGGTGAATCGATGTTAGTTGGGCTAGAGTTTTTGATGCATACCACCGAGAAGGTGCAGATGGTGAGGGAAAGGTTGAAAGCCTTACAGTGTAGGCAAAAATCCTATGTTGGCCAAAGAAGGAGACCTTTGAAGTTTGCAGTTGGGGATCATGTTTTCTTGAGGGTGACCCGAACCACTAGTGTGGGAAGGATTATCTGCTTGAGGAAGCTTTCTCCTAAGCTCCTTGGTCCATATCAGATATTGAGAACGATTGGACCCGTGGCATATGAGATTGCCTTACCTCCTCAGTTGGCTAATCTCCATTCAATTTTCCATGTCTCCAAGTTGAGAAAGTACGTATCTGACTTGTCTCAAGTGTTATAGGTTAAGGATGTGCAAGTTAGAAAGGATCTCTCGATGGAAGTGCAGCAAGTTGGTTTTGAGGACCTCCAAATCGAACAACTCCGAGGAAAATCCATCAGTCTAGTCAAGGTTGTCTAGGATAAGAGGAGTGAGAGCTAGAGGAGAATATGAAGGAGTCATACCCACACCTCTTTCTTGTAAGTCTTAATTTTTGAGATCAAAATTTTTAGTTATTGGGGAGAATGTAAAGCCCACTTTCTATGTTTTAAAGTTTTGGGCCCAACTTTGGTAAAAGGCATAAGGCCAGCCCATTTGTTTCCACTTCAGAAAACCCTTTCAGCTTTCCCACTCAACTTTTCACTATTTTTCTCATGCATCCAAAACAGTTTCAACTCTTTCCTCTCCTTTGAAGCAGAAACTGAGATAGGGACCTTGCAAAATCCTCCTCTGAGCTAAACAAATGTTTTTCCCTCCATGTAACTTGAACTAAAAACCATCATTTCATTTCCTTTCTTTTCAATGCCGAAGTTTTTGGTCTGATTCAGTTTTGTGGTCATAGACCTCACTATTTTCTCCCTTTGTTCTTGTTTACCAGCTCTTTAAGTTGGAGACGCGTTGTTGTACTCCTCCGTTTGGACTCAGTTTTGGTTAGGTTAGCATTTGTTAAGGTAAGGAAGCTAGGGTTTATTAGTTTTCAAAATGATTTGCATTGAAATGTGCGATGTTTCTGCTCTAGTTTTTAGTTTTGCATGTGTGAGCTTAGGTAAGGATCTGTTGTTCTCACCTAATCAAGGAGTTTTTGCCTAAACGAGAAGCTTCCGCCTAAGCGAGAATAGCAGAAACTCATCTTTGCTCTATATCTCGAGTTGTTGCCTAAACGAGGGCCTTTCACCTGAGTGAGAGTGATCTCACCTAAGCGAGATGTTTAGCTTAAATGAGAACTCATAGATGTTTCAATGCCCTATATTTGCAATCTTGCCCATGCGAGATGTCTCTAGCTTGAGCGAGAGACTCTTTAGCTTGAGCGAGAGCTCTTTAGCTTGAGCAAGATTGACAACAAAATTGTTTCAATTACTTGATTGCTTCCACGATTGATTGATTTACTCCTTAAATCATAAAGTATGATGCCATGTATGTTTTATGTGTTGCAAAGTGATTGAAATTATTGTTTTTGGTATGTAATGATAATGGATGTATGAGAATATACATAAATATATATGTGGTATGTGCTTGACATAATTCCATGAGTATCATATGTAGATTTTATGGTGGTGTTATTATAGTGTATGTAATGAAATAACGATTTAAGTAAGGTTGCATCCTTGCACTCTAACGAATCAATCAGGCTCACATAGAGTAGACTGGTTCATATGGTGAGAGTAGCAAGAGGTCCTAGTCTTTGGTAGGATAATGACCTTAGATGATCATGGACTAACCTTGTGTGTGGTAGGATGAAACCCATTAGCAATGGCTCTATAGAGTAGTAGAAGTCACCACAAGTGCAAGCAACCCGTGAATTTGATCTCACTACATATATCTAAATAATTGAGTTAGAGGGTCTTTGAATTGTTTGTTATCACATGTTGTTCTTGCTTATAAAATGCTTATTTATATGTTAAAAATTATTTTTCTCTAGCTTACCCTTTTTCTTTGTGTCTGTTTCTTGTTTGGTTTTTTCCTATTTGCAATGATCACCAATGTTGGTGTGAGCAGATGTGGGAACTCCTGGTGATCACCATGATGATGGAGATGCTATTGTTTAGTTAGGCACGTTGGATCTTGCTCAAGGTTGAGCTCCTTTTGAAGAACATTTTTATTTGTAATTCCTTGTTCTATGAGCAATCATTTGTCAAATCGTTTCACGTTTAAGTTTGTGATTATGGAATTGTTCTATGCCCATGATACTTCTAATTCAGTATATTTTGGATAATTGTAAAAGGTTAATTCTCATATACTTTTTCATATGACTCTATTTTATTATAATTATGAGATGTTTTATTTATTAGAATTGTTCTATTAAATGGGATGTCACGCGATGATTACCACACCCAATTCCTAGTAATTCCACAAATCTTATATCATCCAAAAGCACGTTTCAAGGTTTATAAAACATACAACATAGTTTATCCAATATTCAAACAAAAAGTAATGGGTAAAGTTGTCATTGTAGTGAGCCCCTATAGTACATCACTTCAATAGTACATCACTTCAAATCTCTTTAATTTGTGAAGAGTGAAATTGGGTGCATCATAAATCATCGCTCTTCATCACACACAATCAACAAATGCAAACAAGTGATTGTCTCACTCTCCCTCGCTCCCACAAAGTAAATTCACTGATATAAACATAATTTATATGTCTACCAAATCCAGGTGATTTATCAAGGTTGTTAGCCTTCTCTAGAAAAAACCTTCTAGTGTGTCCATCCTTCATATAATGGTAGCACTTAGTAGACTATGTATTTCCACCATTGTTTATCCTTGATTTTGAGCTCCTCTATTATCAGTGATAAACAATTTACCCATTTCTAGATGGTCATATCTAAGACTAGATGCCATGACCCCAAACTTCTTGTTTGAGTTTCGTCTCTCTCCCATACAACAAGGTTTCCTTTAAATGATCATGAATCTTAGGCAAATAACACAATAACAAAAATGTGTGATCCTCATCATTAATCTAAACATTAATATTCTTGAGATCAAGGATCAACAAGTTGATTCATCTAGTTTTTGCACTACTAATCTTATATGAGTGCAACGTTTGCTTCATATATAAAAGGTTCACCAAGGATTTCGTCATTTACAAGCTCTCAAGCTTAGTTCGTAGTCTCGTTATGGTATTCTCCTTAAAGACTTGCCTTAACATTTTCTCACTAAAGCTAAGAACAATTGCACTGTGAGCCTTTTTCCAACAACATCTTTAACTTCTTCACCATGGCTACATCAAGCTTCGGTTCACCTTCCAAAGCTTAAAGTAAGCTTTTATTGAATTGAAATAGCATGTATCATCAACCCACATAATCTAAACTCATTCAAACTAATGAAATTCTCAACCTCATACTTTGTGAAAATATAACATCCTAGCCGGATATTACTTATTTAAATAAAATTAATAATAAATAAATAAAAAGATACCATTTATTCAACACATTTACCAAAACATGGGAAATAAAAGCTTTATTATAAGCGCCAAAATGTTCAAAACATAAAATTTAATTCAACCTTACATCACCAAATCCAAAATTAAATCCAAATTACAGAAAAATAATATAAAGCTATAGGAATAAAAATAACCCTAAGCTGCCCCGCTCCAACGCTAAGTCTCACCAGCACCTCCTGCAACATCATCTGGTCCCATATAACAAATTACATGATCATCGTCAAACATAAACAGATAGGGTGAGCTCAAATTAAAAGAAATATAATATATAATAAAGTAATGACATAAAAACCAATGACTCTAATGAAAACCCCAACCGTCAAACCCAACATTCACATCTTCCTCTAGATGCCTCTTGATTCTACACCCTTTGATGGTTACATTGATCAATACTTGCTGCCACGAGTGTCTACTCGGCCCTTCGACTACATGCCACCACCTATAGTCCACACGTGGGAATGATCTTGTTACGGACTACAATCCGCAATACCAAGTGGAGTTTCCCAATAAGAACCACCGTTCGTATTTGTCTCAAGACTACCAAACTTGTCGGCTAACACTATAACATCCTAGCCAAAAATTACTTTTTCCAAAAATGCGGGAAAAATTAAAACTTTATTTCAAACGCGCCAAATAAAAAAAAAGGTTAAATATGTTTTTGGTCCTTTAACTTTCAGTGAATTTTGGAATTAGTCCATTTCAAAATTTTGGACCAATTTAGTCTTTCATCTTTCAAAATACGTGGATTTAGTCCTTTTCATCAAATTTTGTTAGGTTTATTTGATGTTTCGTATGCACTTCAGGATTGTATTTGAGTTGTTTATACTATTTGACACATTTTTACTTTAATGTTAAGCCAAATACTATTATGAGACGCGCTTGAAATGTCAAATAAACTTAACAAAATTTGATTAAAATGACTAAATCCACGTATTTTGAAAGATAAAGGACTAAATTGGTCCAAAGTTTCGAAATGGACTAATTCTAGTATTCATTGAAAGTTAAGGGACCAAAAACATATTTAACCCTAAAAAAATCCATAAAGGCATTCACCTATTACAAATAATAAAATTGTTCATAACACTGATTACAAAATAATCCATAAAACTCATAAAAACATCTCTATGTAAAAACTCCCATGTAGCCCCACTCCGACTCTAAGTTTCCACGGGCTCACCTGCATCAACATCTGCTCTCATGTAACGAGTTACATGATCATTGCCAAACACACAGATAAGGTGAGCTCAAATAAAAAGAAATGCAATATACAATAAAGTACTAATTTTAAACCCATTACTCTAACGTAAAAGCCAATTGTCAACTCAACATTCACATATTCCTCTAGACGCCTCTTGATTCTACACCCTTTTTATATTTATTGATCTTTGCTGCTACGAGTGTCTACTCACCCCTCTAAGTGTAGGCCACCACCTAATAGTCCACATGCGAGAATAAATTTGCCACCGTCACAATCCGCAACACCAAGTGGAGTTCCACAATACAAACTGCAGTTCGTATTTGTTCCAAGACTACCAAACTCGTCGGATAACACCTAGGAGGACAATCTTCTGGAATCCATCTGTACGAGTCACGATCTCGCACACTCCATTAGACTTTCAAAACCACTAGGCTACAACCTTGAGTGGCCACGTGTTATCCCAATACAAGTTGCACTCTTAACTAGGTCCCCAACAAAGCATCGCATCAAGACCTCCATCCAAGATTGTGTAGAACCTGGAATTATCTAACGCCTCCATTGCGTCGCTGGACAAAATCGAGCTCTAGACCGCGTGGTGGGCATCGCCCGATGCCAAGCCCCATGCGCCTTCCAATACTCATATCAACCCAATCTCGCCTGGCAGAACCATCCCTTCTGCCAAGCGCTACGCGAGTACAATGGCCTCTGCCACTGTTTTGGGTCCCTACCGCTTGTCGTCTTGTCCCGGGTCGCCAGGTGCCATACTAGTAGCGCAATGCTACTACTTTTTGGCACTTTGGAACAGGTTCTAATGAACCTCAAACACGCAACACACAATTCCTATTATCAATCAAACTCATCCAGTCATAATCATATGGCTGAATCACAATTCACACATCAATTTACCAACATTTCACAATTTAAAATCACGCCTTTTCTCAATTAGTTATGAATTCACCCTAAACTTAATCTTTTACCAAATGAAGAATACTTCACTGATTTTCAACTAACATTACAATTTACATTTCATGACAGTAACCAGCAGGCCATGAATGACATCACAATTAAGGAAAAACATAGGTTTTACATGCTTATAATCTCAATCATCACATTATCATATATAATTCAATTTTATATCACATTCGCGAGTTTCTTTCCATACCTTCTACCCAACTAATCCATATTATGCATAAAATTTACCCAATAAACCTCCAAGAACGTGAATCACAGAACAAAAAGCATATATACTATTGTCCTTATGTGTCACCTAGTGGCAGTTCATGCGCCGCCAGGCAGTGCATACAATTATGGGTTCTGCCTATATTTTGTAAGACCTAAGAAATTTAATTAACTAAATAATTAATTAATTAATAAATGCGGGCAGTGGAAGCCTTTATGACATTAAATGTTGACTTGTATGATGTGAAATAGTACTAGCTCACATGATTGAGCATACTTGGTTATGTTGAGAGGACTTGGGTTTAAGTCCTATGTATGCCAAATTGTATGTTATTTTAATTGTACATTATTTTAATAATATAATTGATTATGATGAGTGATATTAAAATCCTATATATACATATATATATATATAAGGGTTATCATTAAACATGAATTGGTTGAATGGTTATGCATTGACTTGACATTGGTAAGGTAGTGCGTTCGAACCTTGGTAGACATGAATTAAGTTTTTCCTTTTTGCCAAATTTCTTTTTGACATGGATGCAAAGGGTTAGAAATCCAAGTTGTGAGAAGGGGCAGCCAAGAGGGTTGGAAAAGCACCTAGTAATGGTTCTTGAATGACCATTAATCCATGAATTAATCCATTTTCATTTTTTTTATTAAGGCTTAAATGGTCTTTTGGTCCTAGTTTAGGACGACTTTTTTCGCTTTGGTCCTACTTTTGAAAATGTTTTCAGTTTGGTCCTACCTTTCGTAATTTGTTTTCAATCAACTCCTTTTCGTTAACTCTGTCTAAATCATTAACGGTACAGTGCCAGCGTGGTGATTTTGTGTGACGTGGATACTGTTCAGTGACATGTCCGTTTGCACTGTCATAGCCCAGATTTTAAATTGAATTTTAGGGTTTGTGTTCATTGTGGTTTAGGGTTCCATTAAACGGTTCAGCTGAAAACAAATGTCTCGTGGGGCATCTTCATCTTCTTGCAATAGCTGGGTTCACCGAACTTGCAATTCCTGCCATGGTGGTTCTAGGGTTTCAGGGTCACCCCCAATTTGCGATTGCGGAGACATTGCAGTGGTGCGCACAGCTAGAACTACAAAGAATTTGGGTAAACAATTTTGGGGTTGTGCGAACTTTAATGTTTGTTTCTTACTATTCGGGTTTGGGTGTTTCTTTCACTTTCAGTCTTTCACTTTCATCTTCATGGTTTTTTTGTGTTGCAGAGATGTGGTGAAGATGTGTTGGGATGAAACTTTTTCAAGTGGTGTTACGAAGAGGGTGTTAATGAGAGAGATGCCATTATCGCTAGGCAAAGGCAGAAGGTTGCTTATATTGAGAATGCATTTCGTGTCTGGAAGAAACAGATGCAACTGTCATTAGCTGTGATAGGTGTTCTTATTGTAATGATTGTAGTTGGTTTTATGGGTTGTAATTGTCGTTGTCTATCTTGAAGAATTGCTTGAATGAATGAATGATATTCCTTTATCTTTAATTACATATTCTTAACTGTTTAAAATTGTTTGTAATTTTTTGTTTAATTTGAATGAACTGAAGAACGAACAATTCTGAAAAGTGGAAATGAAGAAGGCAGATAAAATTCTGAAAAGTGCAAATGATAATGTAATACTAATTAGGCTTTTAAGCCTTCCATCAAAATATCAGTGATCAAAATCCAGAAATTGTTAAAGTACATCCTGATTTCCAATTATCACATTCATAATACATAACAAAATATTCCCCTCCCCCAAAATACAATCAATAATCTCATGATGGACGTGGTGGCCTTCTTATTTGCATTTTTGGCCTCATCTTTCTAATTCCATAAGTTGGTTGGCTGGGCTGTTGTACTGCAGTGTTGGGTGGTGGTCCTGGTGCTGGTGGGTTTGGGGCTGCTACTGTTGGGTGTGGTGCTACAATTGGTGGGGTTGGTGTTGCAACTGGTGGGGTTAGTGCTGCAGCTGGAGTGGGTGTTGCAAGTGGAGTGGGTGTTGTAGGTGGTTGACTTGGTGGTGGTTCACTTTGTGTGGGTTGAGTTGGTTGTGGTGCTGTAGCTTCAGTGGGACGTTCTTCACAGCCATGGACAAGAAGTGCTGGACAATTGTTCCTCTTGTGCCCAAGTGCGCGACAAACTGAACATCTCTTTCTATGACCACCTGGCCTCATTTGGGTGTTATCTTTTCTAAGTTCCCATGCTTCCAGCCTTCTCTTCTTCTTTGGTCTCCCTGACAGCCTTCTTTTAAGTGGTGGTAGAACATCAGGAAAGGCAGTTGTTTCCCAAAAAAGTTGACCATTGGCAGGAAGAACTATGGAGTTGTATATCTCTTCATATGTTGTACGTCTGAACCAATGTGGAATGTAATCTTCTGCCTTTAAGTTGAGGAAGTTCAGTGCAGCAATTGCATGGCAGCATGGGATCCCACTAATGAGCCATTTCCTACAGCTGCATTCCTGGCTTTCTATGTTGACAGTGAACTTGTCTCCAATTAATGAGACATGTCTAACTTCAAACAACTTCTGACCTGACCAACTGTAGGAGGATCAAAGTGAAAAATTATAAACATAAACTAGGACCAGATTGAAAAGTACTTAACCCTAAACTAGGACCAAAGTGAAAAATTTTAAACCTAAACTAGGACTAAATTGAAAAGTACTTAACCCTAAACTAGGACCATAGTGAAAAATTTTAAACCTAATGTAGGACCAAATTGAAAAGTACCTTGGTATCCAATACTTAGTTTGTTCAGACTCTTTTGATAATCTGGCGTGTATCTTAGGGCATATATCTCCCTCGTACTTCTGCACCTTGGATCTATTCTTGGACCACCTTTTCATAATATACAAACGGATGTCTTCCAGCATTGAGATGATTGGCTTGGACCTTGCATCCACAATAACGCTGTTGAAGGCTTCACTAATGTTGTTTACCAACGTGTCACATTTGGCTTGCATGGTAAACCTAGACCTGGACCAATATCTGCCAAAACAAATTTGTTAATCTTTTGTTAATCTGGAGAATTAGTGATATTGATAACTAATCTTGGTGGTATTGCTATTAGGTATTTGAAGGCCTCCTCGTTCACTTCTTTAATATTATGAATTTCTCTTTCCCATGCTCTTGGGTGCGTGCTGGTTGCAGCCTTCCACATCAAGCTTTTTAGTTGCTTGCTTCCAAACTTTTTTTCTGAAATTGTTGTACAAATGGCGCATACAAAACCTTTGCTCAGCGTCAGGTAATAGGTCTTGTATGGCAGGAAGCAAACCTTATGTATATACTAGTCAGTTAGTTTTCATATTACAAAAATAGAAGTACAATGAACATAAAAAAATATGGAAACATATTACCTTTTGTTGGTCGGACATAAATGTGCAGAACCTACATACATCAGCACCTCTCAGGTCCTCAATCAACAACTCCAGAAACCAGCTCCATGTGTCTTTGTTTTCAACTTCAACTACTGCGTAGGCTATAGGAAGCATCTGGTCATTTGCGTCACGACCTACAGCAGTTAGTAGCTCACCCTCATATTGTCCTTTCAAAAAACAACCATCAAGGCCTATGATGGGTCGATAGCTTACAAAACTGTCCTTGCATGCCTTTAGACAAGTGTAAATTCGCATGAAAATCTTCTCATCATTAACATCTTCCACTTTAACTTTAACTGTGGATCCGGGATTTGATCTAATTATCTCATGAGCATAATCATAAATCCTTCTATACTGATCTATAAAAGATCCTTCAACCACCTTTGCTGCTAGTTACTTTGTCCTATGAGCCATTGAAACTGACACCTTTGTATTCCATTTCCTTGCAGCTTTATTACGTATATCAACCAGCTTCAAATAAGGATTTTCTATTAATATGTTGTCTAAGGTTTTACTCAACCATTTTGAATTCATCAAATTTATACTAAATTCTCTACTGCACTTATGACGGTTTTGAACTTTCCTAAGCTGCCATGTTTGACAAGAAACCAGAAATCCACAATAAAGGGACCAGTCACACTTCCCTTGAGCCCCTAAACATCTCACCCGCACTCTTTCCTTGT
>Ga0214542_1001937_pt1 | contig 42815 bp, 41 predicted proteins | sample CNSS1metaG_FD_160096 | JGI IMG/M metagenome (GOLD analysis project Ga0214542, IMG submission 160096) | Root nodule microbial communities from cowpea collected in UCLA plant growth center, Los Angeles, California, USA - CNSS1 | ecosystem: Host-associated > Plants > Roots > Nodule | place: USA... | reverse complement strand
AGCCTGGCGGAGGGTGAGACGCGCACCGAGACCTTCGTCGTCACGGTGACCGACGACAACGGCGCCACCGACACCGAGACGGTGACGATCACCATCAACGGCACCAACGACGCGCCGGTGATCGCGGCAACGGCTAGCGGCGCGGTGACAGAGGACGTCAATGTCATCGGCGGAAACCTATCGACAAGCGGGACGATCACAACTTCTGACGTGGATGCCGGTGACACGCTGACGGTGAGCAGCGCACCCGCCGGGCCGCCGGTGTGGAGCAATGGCACCCTTACGCAGACACAGATCAATGGCCTCACTGCAGGTTTTACCGCCACGGGAAGCGGCTGGAACTATCAGGTTCCCAACTCTCTGGTGCAATTTCTCGATGCCGGCGAGACGATCACGCTGAGCTACGAGGTGACGGTAACTGACGCTCATGGGGCGACGGACTCACAGACGGTGACGGTGACAATTAACGGCACCAACGATGCGCCCGTCGTCGCAAGTACATGCGTCTGGCTGCCGAGCGATCCGGGGCAACAGGGCTCGGAGTATGCGAGTGGTTACCCGCTCATGGTGTCGACGCCAACCGATGTCGACGGTGAAAACGTGGTTGTGACGGCCACGAATTCACCAAATGGCGTCTACTATTTCGATGGGACAACCTTTGTTGCCGTAGCCAACGGGACGGTCCTTTACGATCCGGCAAATGGGGTCAACCTGCTCGACAACCTGGTTTACCAGCCGACGTCGACGGTGAACGATACGCCAGCCGTCTCTTTGGGTCTGAGTGCCTCCGACGGTTCGGCGACGACTTCCTACTCGGTGACGATCAACGAAGTGGCGCCGAATCGCCTTCCGGCATCGGAGGTCACGATCGGAGGTGGTACTTCGGCCCTGAACTCGGGTAGTAGCATCACGAACTCTATGGCTGTGACGCAGGGCTTTGCGGACAGCATCAACTCGAACTTGGCCGCAGCCACAATCAAGGTACTGACGGACTTCCAGCGGGCACCTTTCGATACCCCAATACCAGTAGGCGAGCGCGATCCGAATGGGTTCAATGACAGCGGCGCCGGGACAGCGCGCGAAAAGGAACTGCAGGTCGAGCTTTGGATCGGGGCGAACAAGTTCGTTATCGTCGAGGCCGATACGACGGCCGCAAAATTCGAACAGAGCTGGTCCTATGATGCGGGAACAGGCCTCATGGCCGCGACCGTTAGCTATTCAAACATCTACTTGCTGAACGGTTCTGGCCAACCTACGGCGACGACGCTGGCACAGTATCTCACGCAAAACCCCTTGGCCGCGGGCGATCAGTGGGTCGTGAGCTACCGTGACAATGACGGCGGAAACTTCCAGGGGCGCACGGCCCGGTTTGAGTTCTACTATAACGATCCTGGCGATCCAGGCATCGTGGTAGTCGGGGACGATTCGAAGTCCAACCTCATCTACGGCACCTCGGGTGCGGACAATCTGACCGGCGGTGCCCTTGCCGACACGATCATCGGCCGCGGTGGCAACGACGTTATCAATGGCGGGGGCGGCAATGACACGCTGCGCGGCGGCGCGGGTAACGATACGATCGACGGCGGAGGCGGGATGGACCTTCTCGACCTGTCGGACGCCACCGGGGGCGTGACGTTCTCGCTCGTGCAGTCGTCTGGCAGCACCGTGGCAAATCTTACTGCCGTGGGCCTTGGCGTTGACACTTACCGGAATATCGAAGGCATTATCGGCTCGGACTACAACGACACCCTCACCGGCAGCGCCTTCGGCGATCAGCTATATGGCGGGGAAGGTTCGGACAGGCTGACCGGCGGCGCGGGCGCCGATACTTTCGTGATCGCCGACGACGAATTGCAGGTCGGCATCCACGACGTCATCACCGATTATCATGCGAGTGAAGGCGACGCGGTCGACCTGTCGGCGCTGCTCGGCAACCTTTCGTCCGATACACTTGGTCAACACGTTCAGCTCGTGCAGGACGGCGCCAATGCCAATCTGCAGGTCGATACGGATGGCAGCGGGGGCGGGGCGGGATGGCAGACGGTGGCCGTACTCGAAAACTTCTCCGTCAGCACTGACGTCGTGAAAATACTCTTCAACGACGACCATGGCAGCAAGACGACGGGGGAAGCCTGACGAGAGCTTTACAACCGTCCGCCTCGCGGCAATATACGCGGGCTGGCGTTTCCAGAGGGGGATTCGATGATCAGGACGATATTGGCCGGGGCAGTGTTGTTACTCACAGCTTCGGGAAATCATGCCGCAGATCTCGTGATCGATTATGCGCCGGTGGCCCGGCAGTGCGATACGCTGGCCGCGTCGTCGTTGGCCGCGGGCCAGGACCTTGCCTTCCTCACAAAGGAAGTGGTTTCCCGCATGGACCACGCGATCGCCACCGCCGACGATCCCCGGTGGATTTCTTCGACGCGACCGACATTCGTCTGGGCGTCAGAAACCAAGGTTGCCTGCGGCAAGGCCTATGGCTATCTGCAATCCGGCTGGCGTGATGAGGATTATCTCGCCAAATGTGACTGCTTCCACGCCAAGATGCTGCGGTTTATGAATTGAAGAGATTCCTGAACAGCATGCTCTCGTCGGCGAGACATGCCGCGCTAAGACTCCAGGGCAGGGCGGCCGGTGTCCTCTTGCTTGGACTCGTTGCCGGCTGCCAGGGCGCGACTCAGGATGCGGTCAGCATCGAGTCCCCGGCAGAAAGGCAGGCGAGGCGCGACGCGGCGCGAGTGCTTAAGCCCCAGGAGACGATCGGGGGAGGGCCGGTTCGCATCGGGATGATCACTGGTCTCATGAGCGGCGCCGGCGCAAAGCAGGGCGAGCGCGACGTCCGGGACGGCGCCATCCTTGCGGTGGACGAACTCGGCGGCGGTCAACTGTCGTTGACGATAGAGAACACCGACGGGTCGCCACAGCAGGTGATCGAGGCGGCGAACAGGCTTTCCGGCGAGGGGGTAAAGCTCGTCGCCGTCTCCGCGGAGGTGCCGGCGGGCACGGTTAGCGACGCGTTAAGAGCGAAGGACGACCCTGTCCTCATTCTCCACGGCGACGCGGCGAAGCGCGCGGACGGAAGCTTCTCCTTCGCTTCGGACTACATCGACAGCGCCCTCGAAGGCGCGGCTTATGCTTCCGGGGCAGGGCGCAAGCGCCTTGTCGCGCTGTTACCGGCAGACGCGAGTGCATCGGAGCGCCAACGTCTCGACCGCGGGCTTGCCGCGTACGATATACGACCGGTGCTGACGACGGCAGCACCTTTCTCCAGTGACGCGAGTTTGAAAGACAAGCTCAAGGACATTGACGCGGTGCTTCTCGTCAACGCCGGGGAGGGCGAGATGGGCGCGCTTTCGGTGCTCCGGTCGAATGGGTATCTAGCGCCGAACGCCCTTATCATCGGAAGCTCCCGCTGGCCGGCTGCCGTCTATGGCCGGCCGGAGCTCGCGCAGAGTCACCTTTGCCTCTTTGGGCCGGAAAGCGGTTCACGCATGACCGCGAGTTTTCGCCAGCGTTACGAGCGCTCGGCCAACCTGGAGGCGGCCTACGGCTTCGACGTGATTGCGCTCGCTGCGGGTCTTGTGCGCACGCACGGCGAGAATGGTATAAACAAGCAAAACCTGTTGTCGCCGAACGGCTTTCTCGGCGCCGCGGCGGCGTTCCGGTTCCAGCCGGATGGATCGGTGAAGCGGACCTGCGCCATCTACCAGATTGCGGGCGGAAAGCTCAATCTCGCAGATCCTGCGCCACGGTCCTTCTGAGGTATCTAGCATCCTAGGCGAGGGACACGACGGCCTCACGACGAACTCAAAAGCTTGTCGATTTCGGCGCGGAGCGGCATGGCGGGCGCGGTTCCGGGGCGTGTCACCGCAATTGCGGCGGTGGCGCAGCCGAAGCGGACCGCCTCGGCCGGGTCGCGGCCTTCCGAAAGAGCGGCGGCGAAACCTCCGAGGAAAGCGTCGCCCGCCCCGGTCGTGTCGACGACCTTGCCTGCTGAAAACGCCGGAATGAACTCGCTCTGTCGGGTTGTGTGATAAAGCGCACCTCGCGCGCCGAGCGTGATGATGGCGCAGCCTGCCCCTTTTTGAAGCAGAATGTCGCCCGCGGCACGGGCCTGGTCATCGGTTTCGACGGCATGGCCGACAATGTGAGCGACTTCCACCTCATTGGGCACGACATAGTCGCAAAGTGCATAGATCTCGTCCGGGATGGTCTGGGCGGGGGCAGGGTTGAAGACCGTCGTGACGCCCGAACTCCTTGCGATGCTCAGGCCGCGGATTGCCGCTTCCAACGGCTGTTCCAGCTGGGTCATGAAAATCGCAGCCTTCTCGATGTGAGCCCGGTTGACCTCTACATCCTCGATGCCGATCAATCCGGCAGCGCCCGGCGCCACGATGATTGCGTTCTCGCCATTGTCTTCATTGACGAATATGAAGGCGGCACCGGTCGAGACACCTTCCATTTTCATTACACTGGCGTTTACCCCGGCAGCTGCATAGGCCGACAGCGCCATTTCGCCGAATGGATCCCTGCCGACGCGTGAAATGAACGTGACTTTGCCGCCGGCCTTGGCCGCAGCGATCGCCTGGTTGGAGCCCTTTCCCCCCGGCCCGAGCTTGAAATCCGAACCGAGCAGGGTTTCGGCGATGTGGGGCAGGCGCTTGGCTGCAAAGGCCATGTCGGCGGCGAAGATTCCTAGAATGACAATGCCGCTGTGCCCGTTGAGCTCGGCTCTGTGCATGGTTCACTCCTTGTTGGCGGCTACATCGTCGGGCCGCTTCCTATGTTGCTTTCTGATTTCATCCGGTTTCATTGAAATGGCCGGTCCGGTTGAGTCCCGGACGACCAGTGAGCCATCGATCATTTCGTCCATGGGCAGGACTGGTTGATCGAAAAGGAACTCCACAGCGCGCGCGGCCAGCTTCTCTACCGGCTGACGGACCGTGGTCAGTCGAGGAACTACGAGCTTGGCAAGCGCAATGTCATCGAAACCCGCAATGGACAGCTTGCGCGGAACATCGATCGTGAGGTCGCGCGCTGCGCGCAGGGCGCCGATCGCCTGCTGGTCGCTTGCCGCCGCGATCGCCGTCGGTCGGTCGGCGGGCGGCAGCGACAACAGCTCGCGGGCTATCCTCTCCCCGGAATCGTAATCGAACTTGCCCTCAAGGATCGTCACATCAGCCGGCCCGGCGGTCTTGCCGAGCTCTGCGAGCCTTTTGATGAATCCTTCGCGCCTCACCCGTGCGGCTTCCGTGTCCGGCGGTCCGGCAATATAGGCAATTCTGCGGTGTCCGAGCACATAAAGATGCTCCGCCATCAGCGAGGCCGCTTGCGCATGGTTGGTCGAAACCAGGGCGTAATTACCGAAGCGCCGATCCAGCGAGACGATCGGGACGGGCAGCTCCAAGGGGAGATCCGAACGGCCGCTCGAAGCCGCCACGATGATGCCGCAGACCGAGCGATCGAGAAAAGCCAGTATGTGGTGGCGTTCGGCTTCCGGATCGTTGTGGGAGCTCGCCAGCATGACCGTGTGGCTCCGCTCCCTCGCTGCGCTTTCGACGCTCGCGGCCAACTGCGCGAAGAACGGATTAGTGATGTCGGGGACGATCAGCCCGATAACTTCGGTCCTGCTCGTGCGTAGCGCCCGCGCCGTCACATTCGGTCGGTATCCAAGGACGGCAATGGCGTCGTTCACCCTTTCGCGCAACGAGGGCTTTACCGAGGTCTCTCCGGAAAGCACGCGCGAAACGGTACCCACCGAAACGCCGGCCTGCTCCGCGACATCCTTGACCGTCGGCATCCTGCGCATGATGAGCCCCCCGCCGAACCTACTTCACGGCTCCAGCGGTCATGCCGGCGATGATGTGCTTTTCAAGAATGACGCCCACGAAGACCAGGGGAAGGATGCCGGCAGTGGAGAGTGCTGCCATGGACCACCAGTTAATGCCTTGGCTGCCCGTCTGGCTGGCAATCATCACAGGTAGAGTGTTGGTGTTGGTGGACGTCAACAGTGCCGCGAAGAAGTATTCGTTCCAGCACAGGATCATCGACAGAATGAATGCGGCCACCATGCCGGGCAGGACCAGCGGAACGATGATGCGCAGGAACGCACCCCATATCGACAGTCCATCAACCAGGGCTGCTTCTTCGAGTTCCACCGGAACAGTGGCGAATTGATCGCGCATAATCCAGATGACGATCGGCAGCACCATGAGCGTATAGACCGCGATCATGCCGACATACGTGTCCAAGAGCGCAAGCTCCTTATAGAGAACAAGAAACGGCAGCGCGAGCACGACCGGCGGCATAATGAGCTGCGATAGGAAGAAGAACGAAATGTCGGAGTTGCGCATGTAGCCGAACTTGTAGGAGAAGCGACTGAGACCATAGGCGGCGAGCGATCCGAGGATGACCGCCAGGGCAGAGGCGGCAACCGACATGATGACGCTGTTCCAAAGCCTGCGCATGAACTCCTCTCGAACGGTGGACACGTTGAATACCGTATCGGGAGAAAGGCCTAGCGAGCGCCAGCCGAGCCAGCTGGGGGTGAAATCCAGCCACGGCACCAGATTGCCTTTCATCACATCCGCAGCCGTTTTGAAGGAGGTCGAGACCGTCCAGAAAAGCGGAAACATGCAAACGATCGCCCAGGCGATGAGAAGCCCATAGACCACGAAGCGCATGGCCCACCAGCGAAGCCGTTGGCCGCGTGCGTATTTGTCAAAATCGATCGCTACCATCACAGCCTTCCTGTCATGCGCCGCACGATGCGGTCCGAAACCTTCAAGAGCATCGTCATGCCGACCACAATGATGATGAGGTATATGATCGCGAGCAGGGTGCCGTATCCGACATTCGAACGGTCCCGGTATTCACGGTAGATGAAGCTCGTCACGGAATCCGTGGCACCGCCGGGCCCGCCGGCAGTGACCGTGATGATGATGTCCGCAAGCTTCAACTTGAAGATGACGCGGATCATGACCGCCGTCACCGAGACCGGCAGCATAAGCGGAAAAATGACCTGCCAGAAGCGCTGCCACTTCGTTGCGCCATCCACTTCCGCCGCCTCAAGAACTTCCCTGTTTAGGGCCTGCAGTCCGGCGAGCAACATGATCATCATGAACGGAATGAACGTCCATGCGTCCATGATCATGATGGACAGCCTGGCGGTCAGAGGATCGCCGAAGAAGGACGGGTTCTCCCAGCCGAGCCATCGGGCAAGTCTGGCGATCGGCCCGAAGCGGGTCTCCAGCATCGACTTGCCGACCATCCAACTGACTGCGACTGGCGACAGCATCAGAGGCACGAGGAATGTGACGCGCCAGAATTTCCGGGCGGCGATGTCCTGGCTCAGCAGCAGTGCGAGCCCGAATGCGATCGCGTATTCAACCGCGATAGCCAAGGAATAGAGCACCATGTTGACAAGCGCATTGGCATAGAAGGGATCGCTCAGCATGCGGCGCAGATTGTCCAGTCCGTTAAACTTCCGCCCGGTCAGCGACGCGAGGTTCCAGTCGGAAAAGCCGACCCATAAGGCGAACAACAGCGGAAAAACGACCATCGCCACCACGAAGAGCGCGGCGGGTAAGACGAACAATGCCTTCTTCCCCGCCTCGCCGTAGAGGACGACGCGGCTGACACAGAGCACAATCGCCCACAGTACGTAGGCATAAAGGACCGGGCGCCAATTATCGAAACCGAACGTGATCCACCCCGAAACATAGGCGGCCTGCAGAACAAAGGAGGCGGCAAGCCAAAGCGTGCTCAGCGATAGCGCTGCCCGTCCCCAGAAGTGGCGACCCGCAGAGATCGAGTCCGTCTCAACGGTGTGCAGCAAGTCACGTTCAATCGTCGTCATTATTTTCCCCCGCCGGACAGGAAAAGCACCGGCGGTGACGGTATCCGCCCGCCAGTGCTTGTCGCTCGGCGTTAAAGTCCGAGGCTTGCCCGATAGAGCTTCAGCTGGCTTTCGCGGCCAATTTGGTCCGTGATCTTTTCCCAGGCGGCGGCAATCGCGTCCGCGGTTTCCTGGGCCGACTTGTATTGTCCGGCAAAGCCCTTCGCCAGCTCGTCTTCCGCGACCGAATAGTACTGGAAGATACCGGGTATACGGGGTTCGATCGCGGCATTGGGGTGATTGTAGCTGTTGGCGTTCGAGCCGAGATACTCCTCGATATAGGCGCGATCGTAGCCTGCCGCCTGCCACTCATCGTAGTTGAAGTGCGACTGGCGATAGGGCTGAAAGCCCGACGGATAGGCCGACGTCCAGAGCGAGATGTCCTTGCCACCGAGATGAGCCGCTGCCGACCAGGCAGCCTTGCGCTTCTTCTCGTCGCCGGACACGCGCTTGGTGACGTAGATGCCCCAGCCGATATAGGCCATGTTCGGCGCTTCGTTGTATTTCTCTTCCCACTGACCGGATTTGCGGTTGTAAACGCGGCTGGAGCCACGGTTGATGCCGAAACCAACGACATCGCCGACAACCGAGGTGTCGGAGGTGCGGGCGCTCGAACCCACATCGCCCCACCACATCAGCATCGAGCCAGTGCCTGCAAGGAACTGCGAGAATGCGGTCGTACCCGGGTCCGCGTTGATCTGGTCGGAGGGATAGGCCTTGGCTGCGATCAGATCCATCACATCCTGGATTGCCTGCACCCATGCCGGGTTGTTGACGAGCGGCTTCATGTTTTCCGGATCGAACAGCCAAGCGGGGTCGCCCGGATACTTCGCGTATGCGGTCGCTCGGTTCTCGACGAAGTAGAAGCCGAAACCGCCCCAGCCCTTCAGCGGGTCGAGATACCCATAGGCCGGCAAACCGGTCAGCGGATCCGTCTTGCCGATCAGAGTTTTGGAGACCTCGTTGACCTCCTGCCAGGTCTTCGGCGGTTCGGAGCGGCCGCTGATCGAACCTTCCCCGAAATAGTCCTTCCGGTACGCGAAGGTGTGGCAGTCGCCGTCGATCGTGACGCGATAGGTTTTGCCTTCCCAGGTTCCGACGGGCGCCTTCAGGTAATCCACCAGGTCGTCGGCTTCGATCTGCTTGGCAACCCAGTCCGGCATCTCATCCAAGAGCCCACGCCCGGCAGTATCGCCTTCAAACGGAGCGCCCATTTCAATGATGTCGAAGTCCACTGTTCCCGTAGCGATCGACTGCTGCAAGCGTGCGTTATAGTCGGCCTGGGCCAGGTCGATCCAGTTGATCTTGGCGCCGGTATAGGCTTCCCAGGGCTTGAGGAAGCCGCGGAACAGGAAGTTATGCAGGTTTTGGTTGTTCAGGCCCATGAAGGTCAGTTCGACGCCCGCAAACTCGCCGGCTGCGACATTGGCCTTGGTCGGTTCGAGGCACAGCTCGCCCACCTTCTGCCAGTCGGCATCCGTCGGGGCACCCTTGCCGACACCGGGGATCTTGAGGATCTGTGCCCGCAGATCATCCGCGGCCATGGCAATTCCAGGAATACCGCCCATCACACTCGAGACGCCAAGCAGCGCCGCAGCGCTCGCAGTGCCGCGCAAGACATCACGGCGACTTGCCTGACAACGCATCAATGCATCGTATATTTCAACTTTCATCAGAGCCTCCTCCACGTATTATCTCATTGCCGCCGGGCGCTTCTTGCCAGCATGATATTAGTGCTGGCCACTGGCGGAACTATTTGGTAAGCACGAAATGAAACGTTTCATATCTTGCTTGAAACCGCTCCTCTCGGCTTCGCCGCTGAGGATCAGACGGCGAAGTTAAAATGTCAACAGGGGATGAAACGTTTCACGGAGGAGGTCTGCGTCGGGGTTTTCAGGATGGGTGAGGGGGCTTTTTCGCCCTCCCGAGTGTCTATGGAATCTGCGCGGAAAAGGTCTGAGAAGGACGGGTCGAAGCGATCCGGTTGCGAGCTTGATGGGAGTGAGATGGCGGGTGTCAAGATTTCGAAGGCGCTGAAGGCTTACGGCGCTCTGAATGTGCTTCACGGCATTGATATCGATATTGCAGATGGCGAATTCGTCGTTCTGGTCGGACCCTCCGGCTGCGGCAAATCAACCCTGCTGCGCATGATTGCGGGTCTCGAAAGCGTCACGGGCGGGACGGTTTCGATCGGCGGCAAGGTCGTCAATAATCTGCCGCCGAAGGACCGCGACATCGCAATGGTCTTTCAGAGCTACGCGCTTTATCCCCACAAGACCGTTGCGGAAAACATGGTCTTTGCGCTGCGCCTGCAGAAGCAGCCCCCCGACGTGATCAAGCAGCGGCTGCAGGCAGCCGCAGAGACGCTCGATCTCGTTCCCTATCTCGACCGCTATCCGCGACAGCTGTCCGGCGGCCAGCGCCAGCGTGTGGCGATGGGGCGGGCAATTGTCAGATCGCCTCAGGTCTTCCTGTTCGACGAGCCATTGTCGAATCTTGATGCAAAATTGCGGGTGCAGATGCGCAAGGAGATCAAAGAGCTTCACCAGCGGTTGAAGACGACGACAATCTACGTGACCCACGATCAGGTCGAGGCGATGACCATGGCCGACAAGATCGTCGTCATGCAAGGTGGCAATGTCGAGCAGATTGGCACTCCGCTGGAGGTCTACGACCGTCCCAACAACACTTTCGTGGCAACCTTCATCGGTTCGCCTTCCATGAACCTCCTCAAAGGCTTCTACCAAGCGGATGGAAATCTCTTCGTCACCGAATCCGGTGACAAGATCGAGCTTGGGTTCGAGACCGAGGCAGCCGATGGGCAGCTCGTCCTGCTGGGTGTGAGGCCTGAGCACCTGTCGCTGTCCGAAAGCGGTCTCCGCGCTACGGTAAACGTAACGGAGCCAACGGGCTCGGAGACCGTGTTGTTTCTGCGGTACGGCAACAAAGAGCTTGTCTCGGTTTTCTCCGAACGTCACGATTTCAAACCAGGCCAGGAAATTGCCGTTGCACCGCGCGCCGGAAAATTGCACTTGTTCGATGCGCATTCGGGAAGAACGTTGCGTCGTAACCACGAAGTGGCGAGCATTCCGGGCTGATTATGGGCGGATTGCGGAAGTTCCATAAGATAGATTATGCGATCTTCTGATGTAGGGGCTATTTAGTAATGCGACAGTTGGGCCAGTTAGAGATGCGACACTCTCGCCTCTCGACGCGCTGGTCAACGCCAACGTTGGGAGCAAGGATGACGACTTTCAGCCTGGTGCAGACCATGAGCGTTCGGAGTCGTGATGTCCTGTTTGATCACCATGTCGCAGAAAGAATTGCATCGCCTCGAAGTCATTCAGAAGATCAATGATCGACGCCTAAGCGTTGTCCAGGCAGCGGAACTGCTCGGCCTCAGTCGAAGCCAAGTGCACAGGCTGCTGCAGGCCTACGAGCACTCCGGTGCGGCCGGTCTGGTTTCGAAGAAGAGATCGCGGCCAAGCAATCGGCGCCACAGCGAAGATTTTCGCAACGCGGCGCTGGATCTGATCCGCGAACGCTATCTGGATTTCGGTCCGACGCTGGCTCGCGAGAAGCTGATTGAACTGCATCACATTTCGGTCGCTAAGGAGACATTGCGCCAATGGATGACCGAGGCTGGCATCTGGGTATCGCGACGCGAGCGCAAGCAGCGTGTCTTCCAGCCGCGCGGTCGGCGCGATTGTTTCGGTGAGCTGGTCCAGATCGATGGATCGCATCACTGGTGGTTCGAGAACCGCGGTCCCAAGTGCGCCCTCGGACGGCATCGCTCGACGATTTTCCGCGAGCTCAGGCGCAATGCTTTTGAAGATCCGCAGATGCCGGATCTGAGCGGCTACTATTGCGTCACCGCCAACGAGATGGCCCGTGAGCGCAGAGCCAAGCTGCGCAAGCTCGCCCGGTTCTCTCATGTGCGCCAATCAGTGATCGAGCGGATCATCCATGGCTGGTCGCCACAGCAGATCGCCGGCCGCATGCGGCTGAAACGCCATCCGATCTGCGTCAGTTACGAGACGATCTACAAGTTCGCCTATTCCGCGGATGGCCAGGCCATCAAGCTGTGGCGGCACCTGCCGGAGCGTCGTGCGAGACGCAGACCGCGGCGTGCCCGACGGCGTCACGGTCGCCGCTTCAGCCCGGAACTCAACATCCTTCACCGTCCTGACACTGTCGCCGAACGCAGGCAGTTCGGCCATTGGGAGTGCGATCTCATTCAGTTTCGCAAGAAGTTCGGCAAGGCCAATGTGACGTCACTGGTCGAGCGGGTCAGCCGTTTTGCGGTCTTCCTGCGCAACAACGACCGGCAATCGAAGCCGATCATGGGCGGGCTGATCTAGGTGCTCCAACCCCTGCCTCACGCCGCTCGACGCTCCATCACCTTTGACCGGGGCACTGAGTTCAGCGAATGGCCCTATCTGCAGGCTGGCATCGGAACGCAGACATGGTTCTGCGATCCGCAGTCGCCCTGGCAGAAAGGCACGGTCGAGAACACCAATGGCCGGGTTCGCAAATGGCTTTCGAGAGAAGTGGACCCCCTGTCGATCACCGATGGCGAACTGGAGGACATCTGCGATCGGCTCAACTCGACGCCGCGGAAGTGCTTAGGCTACCGAACGCCCGCGGAAGTCTTCCGCAAGAAACTGCTCGCGCAAATACGACGTGTCGGTTAGCGTCACACGCGCAAGTCGCAGTTCGGCATGAACTTACACCTCAAAGTTAAAGTTTCCCTGATCCTGCAAAATTGGAATGTCACTCTCCCCGCGTTTTGATGACGTGGGAATTGCTGATGGGTCTGATTCCGATGAGCGAACGCGATCTGCATCAGCCGCGGTTACGCCGCGAGTTGGTGCAGATCGAAGAACTCACCTACACCCGTGTCGCCAGCACGGCACAGCAATCGCCCGACTTGATCAACCCGGGGTGATGGCGCGCGATCAGCATCCCATTCATCCTGGCGTGCACTTCGAACGGCTCTGCGCCGGTACGCCCGGTCGGATAAATTCGCGCGATCGCAGAGCCGCTTTGGACCGCTTCACCGAGGTCGACGAGAAACTCCACGAGCCCGGGCTCCTCGGCGAAGGCGAAACAGTCAGCGTCCGGCATTTCCAGCCAGTTTGTTGGCCGTGCCTCGATCTCACCGCTGACGATCCCGGCATGCCGCAGGACGTTCGAAACCCCGCGTTTGGCGATGGCAACGCTTTTTGCCGTTGCTGACCCGCCACCTCCGAGTTCGGTGGTGATAAAGATCTTACCCATCTCCTCTGCCGCCGTGTCGTACATTCCAACGGCGTCGATCTCGAGCATCTTGATCGAATAAGGTGAGCCAAAGGCCTTCACCAGCTCAAAGGCCTTGGCCTCCTGGCGCTTGTCGCGAAGGAGATGGGCGGCGCAGAAGGGCAGAAAGTCGAGCGTCTTCCCGCCGGAATGGAAGTCGAGCACGATGTCGGCCAGCGGCAGAAGAACGCGTTGGAAATAGTCCGCGATTTTTTCCGTCACCGTGCCGTCAGGCCTGCCCGGAAAGCTGCGGTTCAGATTGCCCTTGTCGATCGGCGAGGTCCGCGTCCCAGCCTGGAACGCCGGATAGTTCATCGCCGGGACGATAATCACCCTCCCGCGGACCTCGGCAGGGGCGAGCGTCCGCGCCAGGTCGAAGAGCGCGATCGGCCCCTCATATTCGTCGCCGTGGTTGCCGCCGGTAAGGAGGGCTGTCGGGCCCTCCCCGTTCTTGACCACAGTGATCGGTATCATCACGGAGCCCCAGGCGGAATCGTCCCGGCTATAAGGCAGGCGCAGGAAACCGTGCTGGACGCCGTCGGCGTTGAAGTCTACCGTGGCGTTGATCGGCGACGGCCGCAAATGCTGCTCGCTCATGACTCAGTCCTTGACCATCAGTTTGCGCGGGACAGAGGCGAGGCATTCGACCCCGGTCTCGGTAATCAGGATGCTCTCTGTTGTCTCGAAGCCCATGTCCTCGAGCCAGAGCCCCGTCATGAAGTGGAAGGTCATGCCCGGCTTCAGTTCCGTCCTGTCGCCGGGACGGAGGCTCATGGTGCGCTCGCCCCAATCCGGTGGATAGGAAAGACCGATCGGGTAACCCGTGCGGTTGTCCTTGACGATCCCGTATTTCTTCAGAACGGAGAAGAAGGCGTTTGCAATGTCCTCGCAGGTCTTGCCTGGCTTGGCGACCTCGAGCCCGGCTGCCATGCCCTCGAGCGTCGCATTCTCGGCGTCGAGAAAAGCCTGGGTCGGCTTGCCGAGGAAAACGGTCCGCGAAAGCGGCACGTGGTAGCGATTGTAGCAGCCAGCGATCTCGAAGAACGTGCCCTCGCCCCGCTTCATCGGCCGCTCGTCCCAGGTGAGATGCGGCGCGGAGGCTTCGACGCCCGAGGGCAGCAAGGGCACGATCGCCGGATAGTCGCCGCCGATTCCGTCTACGCCGCGCGTGCCTGCATCATAAATCTCGGCAACCAGATCGCATTTGCGCATGCCGACTTCGATTTTGTCGAAGATGCGCTGATGCATGGCTTCGACGATTCGCGCCGCGTTGCGCATGTATTTGATTTCCGTCGCGCTCTTGACGGCGCGCTGCCAGTTGACGAGCGCGGTCGCGTCGATGAACCGGGCATTCGGCAGGTGCTTCTGCAGCGAGGCGAAAGCGGCCGCCGAGAACCAGTAATTGTCCATCTCGACGCCGACCCGGAGCGAAGCCCAGCCGCGATCGGCAAGGATGCCCGAGAGATAGTCCATCGGGTGACGCTCGGTCGACTGCACATAATGATCGGGATAGCCGATGATGTTCTCATGGCCGAGATAGGCGGTGAGTTTGGCGCCGTTGGCATCCTGGCCGCGTCCGAACCAGATCGGCTCACCCGAAGGCGGCACGATCACCGCCTGGTGCACATAAAACGACCAGCCGTCATAGCCGGTGAGCCAAGCCATGTTGGAGGGATCGCTGACGATCAGGAGTTCGACACCCTTGTCCTCCATCGACTGACGCGTTTTCCTGAGCCGCGCTTCATATTCCCCCAGGGAGAATTTGAGGTTGGGTTGGGTCATGTTTAATTCCCTCGCTTTTCCGGCTGTGCCGGCTTCAACTCTCGAAAGTGGTTCCGGCGTTTGCGGCGCCCGCCCGGGCAAAGGCGAGCGTGGCGATGGCGGTGTCCTGAATGCCGGTGCCCGTCAGGTCGGCGATGGTGATCTCATCGGCGTGCGTTCGCCCGATCCTCTGCCCCGCAATCACCTGACCGAGTTCCGCGAACTCGGCATCCGGCGCTATAAGTCCCGCGGCAATCGCGTGGTGCAGTTCGCCCAGCCTGCGGGTCTGCCTGAGGCTGTCGGCGACATAGGTGGCGCGGGCAATCGCCTGCGGGTCGATCTCGTTCTTGTGCTCCGCGTCTGAGCCCATGGCAGTGACGTGCTGCCCCCGCCGCAGCCATTCGGCCATGAGGATCGGTTTCTCGGAAGGCGTGGTGGTGACGATGATGTCGGCGGCGTCGACAGCCACCCTCGGGTCGGTTGCGGCCTTCACCGGAAAACCTAGCTCTTCGGCAAGCGCGTTCGCCGCCGCTTCGGCCTTGGCCGCATCGCGCGCCCAGAGCTGTGCCTCGCGGATCGGGCGGACGAGCGCGAGCGCTTTGAGCTGGAGTTTCGCCTGCATGCCGGCGCCGAAAATGACGGCGACAGAAGCGTCCTTCCGCGACAGATGCTTCGCCGCGACCGCACCGGCCGCGGCGGTGCGCACATCGGTGAGATACCCATTGTCGAGCAGCAGCGCCTGGACCAGTCCGGTGCGGCTCGACAGCAGCACCATCATGCCGTTGGTGCTTGGCAGGCCGATCTTGGGATTGTCGAAGAACCCCGGGCTGATCTTGATCGCGAAGCCGTCGAGGTCCGGCACATAGGCGGTTTTCACGTCGACCTCGCCGCGATGCTCCGGAATATCGAGCCTCAGGATCGGCGGAATCGCCACCGACTTGGTGGCGAGCGCATGAAAGGCATCCTCGACGCAGGCAATTGCCTCGCGATTGAGCGGCACGATCCGGCGCAGCTCCGCCTCGGTGAGAATCGTCATCCGTGTCATGCCGCCCCCTCGCGAAACAGATCGGTTTCGCCATTCATCACGCTGAGATGCAGGTCCATGTCGACATTGCGGCCGGAGAGGATGACCGCGATCGGGCCGTCGATTTCCTTGATCTTGCCGGCGAGAAGGGCCGCAATGCCGACGGCTCCGGCGCCTTCCACAATTTCACGCTCTTGCGTGTAGCTGTGGCGCATGCCGGCGGCGATTTCCGCCTCCGTCAGGAGGATGATGTCATCGAGGAGTTCTCGGCACATGCGGAATGTCACGCGATTGTCGAGTCCGATGCCGCCGCCGAGCGAATCCGCAAGGCTCGGCTGTTCCTCGAGGAGCACGGGCTTGCCCGCGGCGAGGCTCGCCTTCATCACCGCGCCCCGCTCCATCGTCAGTCCGACAACCCTCACCGCCGGTCTTCGCGCCTTGATCGCTGCCGCTACCCCGGCCGCGAGCCCGCCCCCCGAAACCGGCACAAGCACCATGGCGACGTCCGGCATCTGCGTAGCGATCTCAAGCCCGAGCGTCCCCTGCCCTGCGACGATCGCCGGATGGTCGAAGGGCGGCACCATCACGAGACCTCTTTCCGCAACGAGTCGTTCGACCTCTTCCTGCGCCTCGTCCTGCGAATTACCGAAGATCCGCACATCGGCGCCAAGGCGTCTGATGTCGATGACCTTGTTCGTCGGTACCAGCTGCGACATGCAGATCGTTGCGACCGCGCCTTCCGCCTTTGCCGCATGGGCAAGCGCCCGCCCGTGATTGCCGGTTGAAGCCGCGACGACGCCGCGTGCCCGCTCCTCGGTGGTGAGCGAGAGAACGGCATTGGTCGCGCCGCGCAGCTTGAAGCTGCCGGTCGACTGATGGTGCTCGAGTTTCAGGCTGACGGGCACGCCGCACAGTTGGCTGAGCGATGCCGACGCAACGAGCGGCGTCGCGATCACGTGACCGGAAATCCGGCGCGCCGCCGCTTGGATATCCTCGATCGTCACCGGAAGAGAGGCGCTCACAGCCATGCACCCCCGAGCGGTAATGCCATCAATCGACCGAGCTGCGGCCGCGCCATCTGATCACCGCAGAGACGAAGGCAGATCCAGGCAGTGGCGTAATTGCTGCTGACGACGGGCTTGCCGATTGCCGCCTCGATCCTCGAGATCACGCCCGCAGCGCGCACTGCCGTGCAGGAAATGAAGAGTGCGTCGGATTCCGGCGCCGCCGCTTGCCTTGCGAAGGCCACGATCTCCTCGGGCGCGATCCGCGCCATCTCCCGATCGTCGGTCAAGCCCATGCAGGTGAACCGGTCGATCTCGAAGCCGAGTGCAGAAAAATAATCCGCCATTGGTCGGCTTGTCTCGATCGTATAGGGGGTGAGCACCGATATGCGCCTGGCGCCAAGCGTCCTCAAGCCCTCGACCGCGGCCGCCGTCGGGGTCACCACGGCGGCCCTTGGCTTCGAGGCTCTGATGGCTGCGGCTACCTCCTTGTCACCGATGACGACGGAGGCCGAGGTGCAGGAATACATCACTACATCGAGCGTTTCGTCTGGCAGGATCAGGCCTGCCGCCACCGTCAGCGAGGGCTGCATCGCCCGGAGGTTTTCCGGCGTCACTGGATTGGCATAGGGAATGCGCGCGACATAGACGCCGATCCGGTCCGATGCGACCAGACGCTGGAAATCCACCTCGGTAGTATGGTCGGTGGCCAGGATGATGAGACCGATGCGCTTTTCCATTGGCCGGTCGTCGAGGCGCGGTGCACGTCCCGCGAGCGCAAGTGCGACAGGTTGTTCCATCAGCGTTCGTCCACCCGTGTGTAGCGCTCTTCCAGCCAGCGCAGGAAGAAGACGGAGATGAGGCTCATGATCAGGAAGAACACGCCGACCAGCGTCATCGGCTCGATATAGCGGTAATTACTATTAGCGATGCTCTTTGCTTGGTTCATAAGTTCGAGCACCGTGATTGCCGAAAGCAACGGCGTCTCCTTGAACATGGCGATCAGATAGTTGGCGAGCGCCGGGATCATCGGCGGGATCGCCTGCGGCAGGATCACATGGATCCAGGTCTGGCGCGCCGTGAGGTTCGTCGCCCTGGCGGCTTCCCACTGGCCACGCGGGACGTTCTCGATGCCGGCGCGGTAGACCTCGGCGGCATAGGTGCCGTAGTGGATGCCGAGGCCGATGACACCGGCAAGCAGCGCCGGCAGGCGGATGCCGATATCCGGCAGCACGTAAAAGATGAAGTAGAGCTGCACGAGCAGAGGCGTGCCGCGGATGAATTCCACCGCGAAGCTCGTGGCGCGTGCGATCGGCGCCGGCGCCACCATGCGCAGGATGGCGAAGAGGAGGCCGATCACCGCGGCGACCGCCGCGCCGAGAATGGTCGCGAGAATGGTGATCTGCAAACCCTCTATGAGAATCGGCATGATCTGACGAACGAATTCCCAATCCCATTCCATGGTCAGGTCCTCACGCCATCGAGACCACGGCTGACGCGCCGCTCCAGCCAGCGCATGCCGAGCGAGATAAGCCAAGCCATGACGAAATAGAGTACCAGGATCGTTGCGAAGGGGATCAGCGTGTTGCCGGTCTGCGCCCTGACCACCTGCGCCTGGAACGTCATGTCGGTGAGCGAGATCAGCGAGACGACGGCGGTTCCTTTGAGGAGTTCGATGGCATTGTTGCCGAAGGTCGGCAGCATCAGGGGCAGCGCCTGCGGCAGGATGATATGGCGCATAGCTTGATACCGCGTGAGATTGAGGGCGATACAGGCTTCGCGCTGCTCGCGGCCGATCGCCTTCACGGCACCCCGCACCACTTCAGCGCCATAGGCACCGACATTGAGCCCCAGCGCGAGCACGCCGGCCTGAAGCGGAGTCAGGGTGATCCCGGCAAAAGGCAGCACGAAATAAGCCCAGAACAGCTGCACGAAGATCGAGGTGCCGCGGAAGAACTCGATATAGGTCGTCGCAAGCGCTCGCACCCCCGTGAAGCGGCTGAGGCGTCCAAGCCCCGCCGCAAAAGCGACGATGATGGCGAGCGCCGAGCCCATCAGGGTGAGCTGGATCGTTACCATCGCGCCCTCGAGGATCAATCCGATATAGCCGGACCAGTCGATCATCGTTTCGTGTTCCAGTCAGAAATTTTAGCTGTAGTTTGCCGCCCACCCGATCCCCGCCTTCCGCCCGCATTGATCGCGAATGGAAGGCGGCGGGAGCCCCGGCCCGGGCTTACTTCGCGGCGCAGAGCTTCTCACGGCTGGTCGACATGGCGGCCTTGGCCGAGAAGCCATAAGGTTCGATGATCTTGGCGAACTCGCCGGATTCCTTCATTTTCGCGAGCTCGACGTCGAAGGCATTGCGCAAGGCCTCGTCCCCTTTCCGGAAAGCAGCGCCGTCGCAATAGACCGGCGCCCCTTCGACGGGAGCCACCACTTCGATATTCGGATCATTTGCCTTCGAAACGAGATCGTTGATCGAGAGAACCGGCAGCGAATAGACGTCGATGCGCCCGTCCTGCAGCATCTTCATGCCGCTCTGGCCATCCGGCACGACGATGACGCGGTCGCGCGGTACGCCGGCCTCGAGCGCCAGCTTCTCTTCGGTACCGCCGCCGGGCGCGCCGATCTTCGCATCGGGATTGTCGGCAATGTCCTTGTAGCTCTTCAATTTGAGCGGATTGCCCTTCTTCAGCGCAAAAGCCTCGGCATCGCAGAGGATCGGCTCGGAATAGGCAACCGCGGCGCAACGCTCCGGCTTCATGAACAGCCCGGCGGTGATCGCGTCGTGGCGCCCGGCCTGCAGGCCCGGGATCATTGCGCCGTATTCGGAGATGGACGCGACGATTTCCGGCACGCCGAGCCGCTTGAAGATTTCACGGGCGACATCCGGAGCGGCGCCGGAAACCTTGCCGTCGGCCCCGACCGCGGTAAAGGGCGGTTCGTTCGCAATCGCGACGCGCGCGAAGCCCTGTTCCTTCAGTTCCTCGAGCTTGCTCTCATCGGCTGCTGCGGGAGTAGCTACAGCAGCTGCCATCAACGCCGTTGCGCCTGCCGCCGTTGCTATCAAAGCTTTCAGTTTCATCGGTCCCAACTCCTCTGTCGTTCTCTTGCTGTTGTTGGTTGAGGCAATGTCGGCCGTAAGGCTTAGACGCGGTGCCCGGCCGCTATGATCTTGCGCAGGAAGGTCTGCGTACGTTCCTGTTTTGGATGCCGGAAGATGTCTTCGGGCCTGCCCTCCTCCACGATCTTGCCGCGGTCGAAGAAGAGCACCCGATCGGCGAAATCATGGGCAAAGCCCATCTCGTGGGTGACGAGAAGCATCGTCATGTCGGTCTCTGACGCCAGCTTGCGCATGACGTTCAGAACTTCCTCGACGAGTTCCGGGTCGAGTGCGGAGGTCACCTCGTCGAAGAGCATGATCTTGGGCGAGAGTGCCAATGCGCGGGCAATCGCGACGCGCTGCTTCTGGCCGCCGGAAAGCTGCGCCGGCATGCTTTTCGCCTTGTCGACCAAGCCGACCATGTCGAGAAGTTCCATCGCCCGCTCCTCGGCCTGAGCCCGCGCGATGCCCTTCGTCAACATCGGCGCAAGCGTCACATTGTCGAGCACGCACTTGTGAGGAAACAGGTTGAAGTGCTGGAAGACCATGCCGATCTTCTCGCGCATCTTATGGAGGTGGCGTTCGTCGGCCGGCACGAGGCGACCGTCCTTCTTCATGTGGTAGAGCTGCTCGCCGTCGACTTGGATGAAGCCGTCACTGATCGTCTCCAGCGTCATCAGGATGCGGAGGATCGTCGTCTTCCCAGAGCCGGAGGGCCCGATCAGAGCAAGCTTCTCGCCAGGCATCACCTCCATCGACAGGCCATCGAGCACGGTTAGCGCGCCGTATCTCTTGACGATGCTGTCGATGCGGATGATCGGCTCGGGCATTCGCGTCTCTCCGTTTGAGACCGGTAATGTCCCAACGATGATCTGGTTGCGAAATCATGTCAATCTGAATAATAATATCATGACATTTATTCCGGAGGTGCCAAAACAATGGGCATCTGCATCAGATGGCGAGCAGCAAGGCCTCAGGGTCGCCGAGCGCCAGCGAGGTGACGATGCCGAGCCCCGTCTTGAGCTCCTGCTCGGTGGTCGAGCCAAGCGAAATCCGCACGGAAGGCCGCCAGCCGAAATCGGCGGTCTGAAACGAAGCGCCCGGCGCGATCGCAACTCCGCGCAGACGCGCTTGGGAGACGAACGCGTCCTCCGAATGCCCTTCCGGCAGCGGCAACCAGACGTGCAGGCTCTGAGGATGTGTGCGGTGGCGGAGGTTGCCCAGGCTCTCTGTGGCGATCGCGTGGCGAACAGCGAGGGCCCGTCGCTGCCAATTGACGAGTTCCATCGCCGTGCCGTCACTTACCCAGTAGCTTGCGATTTCAGCCATCGACGGCGTCGCCATCCAGTTCGAAACGAGGTGCCGGTTTGCAACCGCCGCAACATAGCGGTCCGGCGCCGCAAGATAGCCGATCCTCAGTCCCGGCACGGTGGTCTTGGTGAAGCTCGTGACATATAGCGTGCGCTCAGGTGCCAGTGCCGCAATGGGCGGCAGGCGCTCCTCCACCAAAGGTCCCAGTATATCGTTCTCGATGATGGCCATCTCATGCCGGCGCGCCACCTCCGCAAGTGCGACTCGTCGATCGGCACTCATCAAGGTGGCGGTCGGATTGATGACCGAAGGTTGCAGGAATATCGCTCGGATGACCCCCGTGCGGCAGGCTTCGTCCAGCGCTTCCGGCATCATGCCGTCTTCATCAATAGCTATGCCCTGGAGACGGATGCCGAGATAGGTGGAAAGCGGCACCAGCGTATGATGGCTGATCGCCTCCGTCGCAATCGTGGAACCGGGCGGGGCAACGCTCATCAACGCAACCGTCATGGCCGAGGTCGCGCCGTTGGTCAGGCTGATATTCAGCGGAGAGATGTCAAGGCCGCAGCGCGACAGCCATTCCGCCGCGACATTGCGATGTCGCGGAAATACCATGTTCGGCCGGAAGGAAAGTGCGGAACTCGCCGGTAGGTTCTCGGCAAGCCAGGCGAAGGCTTCCCGCATCTTTTCGAGATGGATCTGCTCGCAGACCGGCTTGAGGATCGAAAGGTCGATCAGTTCACCAAGCCGTTCCGGCAGATAAGGCGGGGCGGGTTCACGCGGACGCGTCTGCACGAAGCTGCCGCGGCCGACTTCCCCCGAGATCAGGCCGCGCCGGATCAGCTCGTCATAGGCACGGCTCACCGTCTGTACCGACAGCTTCAAATCATCGGCAAGCTTGCGGTGCGTGGGCAGGCGTGTGCCGTTTTGAAGCCTTCCCTCTTGAATAGCACGGGCAAACTGCTCGGCCAGTGACAGGTAGGCGGGGCGGCGCAACTGAGCAGTGTCGGGTGTCCAATTTGTCATGATTTGAACAGTGATAAAAATCAGCTCAATTGACAATGCCAAAATGTACACCCAATGTCTTTTCCCGAGCTTTGCACCGGTCGGGAGACGGAAGGCGCCCGTATGAAACTCGACGCGATCGATCTGCGCATCCTGGAGGCGATCCAGGCCGACGGGCGCATCACCAAGCTGGCGCTCGCCGAGAAAGCTGGCCTGTCGCCGACGCCGTGCTGGATGCGGCTTAGAAAGCTGGAAAAGGCCGGCATCGTCACGGGATACCACGCACGGCTCGCGCTGCGGCGCGTGGTGCCGGTCGCGAGCGTGATGATGGAAGTGACGCTCGGCAATCACCGCCAGGTGGATTTCGACCGATTCGAGCGCGCCATTGCGGCTATCCCCGAGATCGTCGCCTGCTGGTCGGTCGGCGGCGGCGTCGACTATATACTCAAGGTGGTGGCCGCCGATATCGACGCTTACCAGCGCCTGGTCGACGAACTGCTCGGTCGCGAGCTCGGCATCGACCGCTATTTCACCTACATCGTGACGAAGACGGTCAAGGAAGAAACAATATTGCCGTTAGGTTCGCTCTTGCCGCAGACGAGTTAAAAACGAGTGCGCGATAAACGGGAGATGAGTCAGCTTTCCTGATCTTCTATCGACAGAACGTCGTGTCGCTTCAATTCGTCGATGGCCTCGAGCGCTTCGTCGGCAGACCAGCCGGCAGATACCGCTGCCTCCAGCAGCCGAGTTTCCACCTCCTGCTCAAGTTCCATATACAGCGGCTCCAACGACTCCTGCACAGTGAGGATGTGTTCATCAGCTGTAGCGGCAGAGCGATATGGCGATGACGCGGTCATGGCGCGATTCTCCCTCTTTCACGCGGGGGTGGTTGTCGACAAACGTACCAGGCGCAGCTTCTGTTCCACGCGTAAAGGTCGAAATTCACGAACTGAGGTGAAGCCTGCACGTGCAGCGGAGACCGGTATGCACCCTTGCTCACTCGTTCGAGGGCCGGGAAGAGACAATCTCTCTTGGCAGGGGGCGCTTTTGGTCAAAGTCTCTCCCGTCGAGCGGCTGATTGGACAATCTCTCGCGGCAACAGTGCGTAATCTCTTGGCAACTTACGAGGAGACTTGGACATGACCGCCGCCTTCGCCCGCACCGACTTCCACGAAGCGTTGAAGCAGCTGAAAGACCGGCAATTGCTGCGGGAACTCGCCTATGTCGGCGGCCGCTGGATTGCTGGGCGCGAGGGCAAGTGTCTGGGGGTGCGCGACCCGGCGAGCGGCTCCGCCCTCGCCTTCGTCGCGTCGCTCGGTGCGGACCAGGCCTCCGAGGCGATTGAAGCGGCGGAAAAGGCATTCAGGACCTGGCGCGACATGCTGCCCCAGGCGCGTGCTGCCATCCTGCGCAGATGGTATGAACTGATGCTGGCCGCTCGCGAAGACCTTGCCCTTTTGATGACGCTGGAGCAGGGCAAGCCGCTCGCCGAGTCGCGCGGAGAGATCGAGTATGCGGCTTCTTTCATCGAGTGGTATGCCGAGGAGGGAAAGCGGCTCAACGCCGAGAGCGTGACAAGCCATCTCGCCGACGCCGAGATGATCGTCCGCCGAGAGGCGCTCGGCGTTATCGGCATCGTCACACCTTGGAACTTTCCCTCCGCCATGATCACCCGCAAGGCTTCTGCGGCGCTGGCGGCCGGCTGCACCGTGGTCGCACACCCCTCCTCCGAGACGCCGCTTTCCGCCTTGGCTCTTGCCGAACTCGGCGAGCGCGCCGGCCTGCCCGCTGGCGTCTTCAATGTCGTCACCGGCAAGGCCGCAAGGATCGTCGGTCGCATGTGCGAGGAAGCGCGGGTGCGCGCCATGAGCTTCACGGGCTCCACGGAGATCGGCAGGCTGATCGCGGCGCAGTGCGCCCCGACGATGAAAAGGCTGATCATGGAGCTCGGCGGTCACGCTCCGCTGATCGTCTTTGCGGATACCGATGTGGAGAGGCGGCCGATATCGCGACCGCGGCGAAATTCGCGACCTCCGGGCAGGATTGCCTTGCGGCCAACCGTATCTATGTCGAGCGGCGGATCCTCGCAGCCTTTGAGGAGGCTTTCGCCGCCCGGATCGCCCGCCTGAAGGTCGGACCAGGGATTGAGCCGGGCACGGAAATCGGTCCGCTGATGCATGAGCGCGCCGTCGCCAAGGTCGAGGAGCAGGTCGAGGACGCCCTGAGGCGGGGCGCCAGGCTTGCGCTGGGCGGCAGGCGCCATCCGGCTGGGCCGCTGTTCTTTGAGCCCACCCTGCTGACCGATGTGCCGGACGAGGCGCGCATTATGCGTGAGGAGACATTCGGCCCCATTGCCGCCGTCACCGCCTTCGACCGCGAAGACGAGGTGGTCGCGCGGGCGAACGACACCGAATACGGGCTCGTCGCCTATGTCGTCACCGAAAACGGCGCCCGCCAGCTACGGCTTGCCCGCGCGCTCGAATATGGAATGGTGGCGATCAACCGGGTGAGGATTACCGGAGGCCCGATCCCCTTTGGCGGATGGAAGCAGTCCGGCCTCGGCCGCGAGGGTTCGCGCCACGGCATGGAGGCATTCACCGAGCTCAAATATCTCTGCATCGACACCGCCGCCTGACCGACTTGACGAAAGGAATAACCATGCTCGAAAGAAGCAACGAACTCACCGCCTGGGACCGAGACCACTTCTTCCACCCCTCGACGCACATGGGGATGCATGCGCGCGGCGAGAGCCCGACGAGGGTCGTCGGGCGCGGCGAAGGCGTCTACATCACCGACATTGCCGGCAAGCGCAGCCTCGATGCCTTTGCCGGCCTCTACTGCGTGAACGTCGGCTACGGTCGGCAGAAGATCGCCGAGGCGATCGCCGAGCAGGCAAGGAATCTCGCCTATTACCACGCCTATGTCGGCCACGGCACGGAGGCTTCGATCCGACTTGCGAAGATGATCATCGACCGGGCGCCGGCGGGCATGAGCCGCGTCTATTTCGGGCTCTCCGGGTCGGACGCCAACGAAACCAACATCAAGCTTGTCTGGTACCACAACAACATCCTCGGCCGGCCGGAGAAAAAGAAGATCATCTCGCGTTGGCGCGGCTATCACGGCTCGGGCGTGATGACCGGTTCACTGACGGGCCTTCATCTCTTTCACAACGCCTTCGACCTGCCGCGTGCGCCGATCCTGCACACGGAGGCGCCCTATTTCTTCCGCCGTGCTGATCGCTCCACCAGCGAGGAGCAGTTCTCTCAGTATTGCGCGGACAAGCTGGAGGAGCTGATCCTCGCCGAAGGGCCTGACACGGTTGCTGCCTTCATCGGCGAACCGATGCTCGGCACCGGTGGCATCGTGCCGCCGCCGAAGGGCTACTGGCAGAAGATTCAGGCGGTGCTTCAGAAATACGACATCCTGCTGGTCGCCGACGAGGTCGTGACCGGCTTCGGCCGTCTCGGCACCATGTTTGGCTCGGATCATTATGGCATCAAGCCGGATCTCATCACCATCGCCAAGGGGCTGACTTCGGCCTATGCGCCGCTCTCCGGCACAATCGTCTCCGAGAAGGTCTGGCAGGTGCTGGTGAAGGGCTCGGACGAGCTTGGCGCCATCGGCCATGGCTGGACCTATGCAGCGCACCCGATCTGCGCCGCGGCCGGAATCGCCAATCTCGAGCTGATCGACGAACTCGGCATCATCGAGAATGCCGGTTCAACGGGCGCCTATTTCCGGGCAGAACTGCAAAGGGCCGTTGGCGACCATCGCCATGTCGGCGACGTCCGCGGCGACGGGCTTATGGCGGCGGTCGAATTCGTCGAAGACCGCGATGATCGCAAGTTCTTCGATCCCGGCCGCAAGATCGGGCCGCAGATAGCGGCGGCGCTTCTCGAGCGCGGCGTCATTGGCCGTGCCATGCCGCAGGGTGACATCCTCGGCTTTGCTCCGCCGCTCTGCCTGACGCGGGAGGAGGCCGACATCATCGTCGAGGCGACAGCCGACGCGATCCAATCCGTCCTCGGCCGCTGAAGGAGCAAAACCATGATCCCTTCCGTTCCGAAGACCATGGCGGCCGTGCTTCTGACCGGCCACGGCGGGTTGGACAAGCTCGTCTACAGTCGCGAGGTCGCCGTACCGGCTCCCGCTGCCGGCGAAGTCCTGATCAAAGTCTCTGCATGCGGCATGAACAACACCGACGTCTGGGTACGCGAAGGCGCCTACGGCACCGAGGACGACCCGTCCGCCGTCTCGACCTGGCGGCGCCACGGCAACACGCTCAGTTTTCCGCGCATCCAGGGCGCAGACACGGTGGGTCACATCGTTGCCGTCGGCGAAGGCGTCGACAAGTCTCGCATCGGTGATCGCGTCATGGTCGATTTCTCGATCTACAATCGCGAGGACGACAGCCTCGCCGATATCGACTACATGGGCCATGGACGCGACGGCGGCTATGCCGAATACATGACGCTGCCGTCGGAAAACGCCCATGTGGTAGCGACCGAGCTGACCGACATTGAGCTTGCAACGTTCTGCTGCGCCTATCTCACCGGCGAACGCATGCTTGCACGGGCGCGGCTTGCGGCCGGCGAGCGTATCCTGGTGACCGGCGCCTCCGGCGGCGTCGGCTCGGCGATCATCCAGCTCGCTCGCGCCCGCGGCGCCGTTCCGATCGCCGTCGCCGGCCCCGGCAAGGAAGCCGCCACGCTTGCGATCGGTGCCGAAGCCGTCGTGACCCGTGGCGACGGAGATCTCGTTGAGGCCGTGCAAGCGGCGAGCGGAGGCCGGCCGATCGACGTCGTCGCCGATCTCGTCGGCGGGCCCCTTTTCAACGATCTTTTGAAGATCCTGCGTCCGGAAGGGCGCTACACCACCGCCGGTGCCATTGCGGGACCCATCGTGCAGCTCGATCTCAGGACGATGTATCTGAAGCAACTGGAACTACACGGATCGAGCCAGGGCGGTCGTGCCGATTTCCGCCGGCTCGTGCGCTACATCGAGGACAAGAAGATTCGCCCACTCGTCGGCGGCGTTTATCCCCTGTCGGAATTTCGGCGCGCGCAATGTGACTTCATGGCGAAAAAATTCGTTGGCAAGCTCGTCGTGGTTCCCGATTGAATCAGTGGCAGCTCGCCGGAGATTGTCGTGAGACTCATTCCACTCAGGTGAATATCAAGTCCTCGCCTGGAAGAGAATCGAACCATCGGTCCCTCGTCCGTGCCCCTTCATGCTTAGCTGGACGAATTGCTGCATGTTGACGGTGCGGCTCGGAACGATCTGATGAGGATCGACGAGGAAGAACCTGAGCGGATCGAGGAACATCGAGCAGCCGACAATGATCCTCGCAAGCCTTGAATCATGCCCTGTCGCCAGTGCCGACCTCTCCACGTGCGCTGGCAAGGATCGCCGCCCGAGCTAATGGAGAAGTGGCTGGGGCAGCTTACATCATCCTCGGCGATGCATTCGCCACAGCCGACGCGTTCTGACGTTATGGTTCTCTGGGCGATCCGGGTTTCGAGCTTCCAGACAAGCTGTCTGTGTATGCCGAGCGCATCCAAGGCGCGGCCGTCCGGACAAAGACGCTCAGGGAAGAAGGTTTGGCCTAACAGCTGGTCGCAGAGCTCCCAATACAGCGTCAAGAGCAAACGGCAATGACGCCGCGGCAGATTATGGCCCGAAGCAGACCCGCAGGCGGCCAAACTTCGGCTGTTCGCACAACTGAAACCGTCGGGATGCTGCGACCGTGCCAACCTGACGCGCGAGCAGTCTTCGAGGCTGATCGCAATTATCTCGCCAGCAAACGACAGGGCTCTTGCAACGGACCACCACTCCATCCATATACCATCCACATGGATGGTTGAGGTGGATATGAGATGAAAGACAATGTTTATAGGTTGCACGACAAGGGCGGTGAATCGGAGAAGATCACCATCAATCTCGGTTATGTCGATCTTGGTCGCATAGACCTTCTCGTGCAGGAAGGATTCTATTCCAATCGCACCGACTTCATCCGCACAGCGATCCGCAACCAGCTTGCAGCCGAGGCCGAGGCCGTCAGGCAGTCGGTCGTTCGGCACACGCTTGAGTTGGGATTGCGCGACTACAGCAGAGCCGATCTGGAATCGCTGAAGGCGGCCGGCGAAAGACTTCACATCAAAGTGGTCGGACTTGCCCGCATCGCGCCCGACGTCACACCGGAACTTGCTCTGGCAACAATTGAATCCATCACCGTGCTCGGCGCCCTCCAAGCCAGCACCGAGCTGAAAGCAGCGCTGGCCGAACGCATCCGATAGAACTGCGGCCCGACCAATAAGGACAACTCCATGAACAACGATTTTGCGACGGCCATGCGGCATGCGCTACGGTCCACGCGCGCCTTGAACATCCCCGAGGCGACGCGCGTGATCCAGGATGCGCTGGCCGGTCGATCGGGCTCCGCTATTCGCACCCCGACACCAGACATCACACCACCGCCGCCAAATCAGCGCTCTACCCCCTTTCCGGTCGACCCGGACGCGGAGGTCATCGAGCCACGGGCAATGCCTGAGGCGGAAGAGCCCGCCGAAAAGATTGGCGATTTCCCCGCGCAGCGAAGATTGCGGAAACCCTTGGGAGAAGCGGTACGGATCTTGCGCGAGAGTCGGTTGCCATCCGGCGTCTTCGGATCGCTACAGGGCGTCGGCATGCCGGGATTGGCAAAACAGGTCCCCCCGGCAATTGTGCCGGACGGGGCACAGTTTCTGGCGCGATTCTTCACCTGCCCCGCGGGCTCGCGAAGCTACAAGCTCTACATTCCAGCGTCCGCACCCGATCGGCCGCGCGGCCTTGTCATCATGCTTCATGGCTGCAAGCAGGATCCCGAAGACTTTGCTGCAGGAACCGGCATGAACGCGGTCGCCGAGACGCATGGCCTGGTGGTTGCCTATCCCGGTCAAAGCGCGGCTAACAATGCGTCGTCCTGCTGGAATTGGTTCAAGCCCGCCGACCAGATGCGCGAAGTGGGGGAACCCTCGATCATTGCGGGAATCACGATGGAAGTCATGTCTGAATTCGGCCTCGATCGCGACCGAGTCTTCGTGGCAGGCCTATCGGCAGGGGGCGCAATGGCGGCGGTCATGGGCGAGACCTATCCCGATCTCTATTCAGCCGCGGGGATCCATTCCGGCCTGGCCTACGGGTCGGCCAACGACGTCCTGTCAGCTTTCTCCGCGATGCGCGGCGAAGGCGGTCTTGCATCCAGTCCGAAGCGGAACGCCGATGGGCACCGGCTCCGGACGATCGTCTTCCAGGGAAATGCGGATCGGACGGTACATCCCTCCAACGCCGATCGGATCGTCGCGGCGGCAACGCCAACTGGCGCGGGATGGACCGTCCAGAAGGAATCCGGCCGATCCGCCAGCGGGCGGACCTATGCAAGAACCATTGTCGCGGACTCTGCGGGAAGGCCGGCGGTCGAATATTGGCTGGTGGACGGGGTCGGCCATGCCTGGTCCGGTGGCCATTCCGCTGGAACCTATACAGATCCGCATGGTCCGGACGCCTCGTCCCAGATGGTCCGGTTCTTTCTCGATGGGCAGGAATGAGGGCATACTGCGGCGTGTTGATGAAGACCTGACCGATGGTCGCAGCCGTCGCTTCGATTCGGTTTATGTTCAGGGGCATCCGGGCCCCCTTTGCGGTTCGTTTTCTCGGTGGGGCCCGGGCGGTCGGCTTGCGTGGCTGCGCTCCCCAATGGTTCTCCATCACAATCCGCCAGTAACGCAGCAGCCATTAGAAGTCCTCTCGAGCGGGGCACCAATGGGCCTACAGCAATGGCCGCGGACTCGGGGAAAGGCTGCCACTAGTCGCGTCCGGAGCTCTTGCATCCGCGAGCTGCGAGAGGAATTGCTCCATCAGCGGCGAATTGCCGAATCGAGGATTGGCACGCTCTTCGGCAAGTGAAAATTCAGGATCCACGTCCGTCAGAAGTGCCATCGTGCGCTGCGCTCCTTGCACGTCACCGCGCTCAACCAGAACGGCCGTATGTATCAACAGGCAATCGGCCTCACGTACGAGATCGTAGGCATATCTCTCGCCTTGAAGGGGTCCGAACTATCTCGTCCGATCGCCGCTTCGGCCATGCAAGCGCTGTTGGAAATTACACCCTACGAAATCGAGTCCGCCTCTTCCTCATGGCTGATCGCGGTCCGATTGCCAGACGAGAAAAAAATCAGCGCGAAGAGCGGCTCGGAGCCGATGGACTTCGCCCAGTGGCGCACCTGACGAGGGATCCGGATGGCATCACCTGGCTCGAGCAGGTGCATCTCGTCCCCCAGCCTGTGCTCGCAGCGGCCAGAAACAACATAGAGGATTTCTTCGCAGTCAGGGTGGGAATGGAGTCCGTTTCGTTCGCCGGGATTAATCCGGCAGGTGCCGAAGGTCATCTCGGCGCCGGAGACGGCCTCGCCCGTGATCTTCCAGGTGAGTTCGCCCCATGAGGTCGGGACGAACTGGCCGTCGAGCTTCTTGAAAACGGGGTGGTTGCTCTGCATGGCGTCGGCCTCCGGCGTCACAGCGTGGTCACCACACCGGCATCCGTATGCCGGTAGAATTCGAATAGCCTCATGATCTCGGCTGCGACCTCGAGAGTGCCCTTGGTGATCTGAGACCCAGCCAAAATCGCGTCCGTCAGGTGGAGGATCTCGCCGACATACCCGAGGTAGAAGAGATTGTTGTTGTAGAGCTGGCCCAGTGAGTGTTCGGGTTCGAAAACCATCGCGGCATTGTTGTCCGGCTGGATGAAACTCGAGGCGCGGCCATAGGCGGGCAGGTCGGCACGGCGGAACCAGGTGAGCTTGCAGCCATTCTCCACGATGGCGTTGGAGCCTTCGCCGATGACCTCAACTCGCTCGAATATACTGGCGCCGGACTGGCCTGCAGAAAAATGCAATGTGCCTATTGCTCCGGACTGAAATTTCAGATTGGTGACGGTCGCTCCCGTGCGTCCCTCCCATTCATAGCTCACGCGCTCGATCTTGCCGCCGAGGTAATTGAGGATCGCGGCCGGGTGATAGATATGGTCCAGGAAGCTCTGCATCTTGACCAGGTCGCCGCGCTCGGCGAGCGGCGGCAGACTCTGTGGATAGCGGACATTTATCGATGTGAGTGCGCCGAAACCCGGCGAACCGATCAGGTCGCGCAGTTTCTCGATCGTCGGAAAGAACGTCTTTTTAAGCCCGGTCATGACCATCCGGCCAGCGCTGGCGCTCGCCGCCCGGAGTGCCTCGATCTCGGCGAGGCTGGCGGCCGTCGGCTTCTCCATCCACACATGCGCGCCGGCCGAGAGAGCATCAATCGCGAGATCCGTCGCCTGCACCCGTCCATCCGAATGATAAGACGTAACGAGGAAGACGAGATCCGGCTTTTCCTTCTCCAGCATTTCGCCGTGGTCGGAATAGGCCTTTTCCGCGCCGAAGAGTCTTGCGAACTTGCCGGCGCGGCCAAGATCGAGATCGCAAATGCCGGTCAGTTCCACCGGCGCATAGCGCAGGGCGGGATAGAGATTGCGATAGGCGTGGCCTCCCGCGCCGATGAAGCAGGCCCGGATTCGGCTCTCGTACTCGAAATTGTAACGGATCTCTCGCTGGGTGTGATGCGGCATGGTCAACCTTTGATGGCGCCCTGCGTCAGTCCCTCGGTGAACCGCCGCTGGGTCAAAATATAGAGCAGGATAACGGGCAGAAAGGAGATGACCGTGCCAGAGAAGACCAGCCGGTACTCCGAGGCATAGGTGCCGGCGAAGCGAACGAGCCCGAGCGGGATCGTCTGCACCTGCGGGCTGATCAGCACGATCAGCGGCAGGAAGAAGTCGTTCCAGGTCGAGAGCGCCGAGATGATGACGAGTGCCATCACCGCGGGCGCCGAAATCGGCAGGAAGATCTTGGTGAGAATCTGGAGGTGCGAGGCCCCGTCCATCCGGGCCGCCTCGACCAGCTCGTCCGGAACATTGGAGAAGAAACTGCGCATCAGGAAGATGCCGAACGGAATGCCGTTGCTCACCTGCGCCAGCACGATCCCGGTCAGCGAATTGATGAGACCGACGGCCGAGAGGACCTGATAGAGCGGAATGACGATGGCCTGGATCGGGATCGTCATGCCAAAGATCAGCGCATAGAACATCCATTCCCGCCCCCGGAAAGGGATCTTGGCAAGAGCATAGCCGGCCGGCGCGCATGTGACGAGCATCAGCATCACCACGCCGGCGACGTTGAGGAAGCTGTTGCCCACCAGTTCACCGAAGCCGCCGATCCGCCATGCGTCGAGGTAATTCTGCCACATGAGCTTGGCCGGCCATTCGAAGGGATCGGCACGGCCGATTTCCTCTTCGCTTTTCAAGCTGGAAACGATGAGCCAGACGAACGGTGCAAGGACCAGCACCAGAACGGGCCCCAATGCCAGCGCGACCGGCCATTCGCGACTGCGCATGCTCATCGGGCCATCCTCGCGCGCCACCGGTTGAACGCGACGGTGATGGTGATCGCAAACAGGCTGAGCAGAATGCAGAGCACAGCAGCGAGACCATGTTGCTGAGACTGGAAAGCGAGCCGGTAAATATAGGTGGTGATCAATTCGCTCTGGTAGAAGGGGCCGCCGTTGGTCATTACAAAGACCGTAGCGAAGCCCTTGAGACCGTTGATCATGGCGAGCGACATGACGAAGGTCATCACCTCGCGCAGTCCAGGCAGCGTCACGTGAATGAGCTTCTGCCAGCCGTTGGCGCCATCCACCTCGGCGGCGTCGTAGAGTGCCGGATCGATGTCCTGCAGGCCCGCGATGAAGAGCAGCATATAGAGCCCGAAACCTTGCCAGGAACTCGCGACATTGACCGAAAACAGGACGAGTGAGGGATCGGAAAGCCAGCCTTGGGTCCAACTGCCGAGCCCGATCTCGACAAGGGCGGTATTCAGCAGGCCGAAAAAGGGATCGTAGATATTGGCCCAGATGACGCCAACCACTGCGAGTGAGACGAGATGGGGCAGGAAGAAGGCCGTGCGGAAGAACACTTGGCTGCGCCTGAGCCGCGCGATGGCGAGCGCGAGTGCGAGACCCAGACCGCCGGCCAGCACCACGTGATAAATCAGCCAGATGACGGTTTGCCACAAGGCCTGCCAGACGATCGGATCCTGCATGGCCTTGCGGTAATTCTCCACGCCGACGAAATCGGCCGCCGTGTTGAAGCCGGCTGAATTGGTGAAGCTCAGCAGGAAGGTGACTGCAATCGGAACGAGTGTGAAAGTGCCATAGACGGCGATCACCGGCGCCATCAGCCAGAATGCCGTTCCAGCATTGGCATGGCTTGCGGGGAGCAATCCCCATTTCCTGGGCGGCGATGTTTCTGCCGCGCCACCAGCGATATTCTCCAAAGCCTGCACGCGCACGACGGCACTCCTTCAAGCCCCCAAATTCGCCGTTTAGCGGACCACCGCCATCTTGCTTTGGATCTGCTTCATGCCGTCTCCGCCTGATACTTGCGCGGAAATGAGCCCTTGGATTACCTGGAAATAGGTGTCGACGACATCGGCAGGCAGATACACGCTTGGATTGTAACCGACTCCGGTGACTGCAGCCGCAAAGATCTCCTTGAGCACCGGCGTCGAGGGCTGGATGTCCTTGAGCTCGCGCGGATAGAGCATGGTGCTGGCGGCATGTTGCGCGCGCTTTTTCATGATCCCGTCGGATAGCATGAAGTCGATCCATTTGAGCGCGAGTTCAGGCTGCTTCGAATTGGTTGGGATGAGCCAGCTCCAGCCGACACCGCCGGTGGGCTTCGCCTCGCCTGAAATGTCCGACGGCATCGGCAAATAGCCGGCATTGTTTAGATCATAGCCCGCCTTGCGTGCATTGGCGGTAAACCAGGGGCCTGCGACGAACATGGCGGCGCGCTTGTTGAACCAGAGGCGCGATGCGCCATCGAGATCGAGCCCTGCCATTTCCTTCTTGATGAGGCCGGCGTCGACAAGTTCGCGCAGCCGAACCGCCCCGACGGCAATAGCCGGATCGTCCCAGGCGAGCTCGCCGCGAAGCGCCTTGCCGACGTTGAGCGTGCCGCTTGCGGACTGAAGGAGATTGCCGAAGAGATGGCCGGCGCTGCCGGGTGTACGCGGGCCGACTGCGAGCGGCTGGATGCCCTTGTCCTGTATCGCCTTCATCAGGACGACAAATTCCTTCCAAGTGGCAGGGATATTCCAATCGTGTTCGGCGAACATGTCCTTGTGATACCAGATGCCGAGCGCATCGAGCCCGTCAGGCACTTCATAGATTTCGCCACCATACTGACCCTTCAGCTCGTCGTAGAGCCAGGGATAAATCTTGTCCTTCCACCCGCGGGATTCGTAGTAAACGGTGAGCGGGATGATCTGCTTTGCATTCTTGACCACGGTGATTCGACCGATCCCCGAATTGGTCAGCACGACGTCGGGACCGACATCGGATTGAAGAGCGGCCTGCACCGCGCCATTGCTGATCGTTCCCGTCGGCGGAATGAACTCGACGACGACGCCCGGATTCGCCGCTTCGAAATCGGCCTTAATGCCGTTCCAGAGTTCGGCGATCAGCGGCTCGGTGATCTGTTCCGGCCCCCACATGCGAAGCGTTTCGGCGTGCACGCCGGCGCTGCCCGCCAGGAATACCGTGGTCGCCAAGGCCTTTGCGATAATATTCACGACCTGCTCCTCCTTTTCGGGCGTCGTTGACCGACACCTCCCCCACATGACCAGCCGGAATCTCCATCCCGACGGTTATCGTTCCGTCACCGCTCGGGCATCCCTTTCGGGAGGCGGGCGAGTACGGCTTCCTGCACGTCGCTGATATGAGCGCGCATCAGCGCAGAGGCTGCGGCGGCATCGCGTGCACGGAGCGCCTTCAGGATGCCGTCGCGCTCCTTTGCGGCGCGCTCGGCGAATTCCCGGCTTTCATTGGCAATGGTCCGGCAGACTTGGATCTGAAGTGCGAGCCGCGAGAGCGTCTCGATGAGGGCCGCATTCTCGGACCGCTCGGCGATTGTCTCGTGGAACTCGCGGTCGCGTTTGCCATAGGTCTCCATGTCGCGGTTCCGGAGTGCCCCGACAGCGGCATCCAAGACTTTCTCCAGACCAGCAATGTCGCGGTCGCTCATCCGGGGGACAGCGAGCTCTATGGCAAAGCATTCGAGTGTCTTGCGCAATTCATAAAGATCGTCGATCTCCTTGCGCGTAAAGCTGCGCACGAAGAAGCCGCGATAGGGCTTGATTTCGATCAGCCCCTCCTTCGCCAGGGTGCCGATTGCCTCCCGGAATGGCGTGCGGCTGACCTGGAGCCTTTCAGTCAGTTCCTTTTCGTCGATCGGCGTGCCGCTCGGCAGATCACCGACGACGATGAGACGTACGATTTCTTCATAGATCCGTTCACGGAGGGTGAGGTGGCGCGGCGCGTTCATAATCAATTTCCGACTGGCTTCCGTCGGGTCAGTATGCAATATTCGCAAAAATATACAATATGCAAAGTTCCGTTGGGCTGATTTTATGGGGAGGAGCACATGAACAAAGTCTATGTCGTAGGCACTTGCGATACGAAGGCGGAGGAACTCCTCTATGCCAAGCAGGCGGTCAGAGCGGCCGGTGCCGATCCCTTGCTGGTCGATGTCGGGACACAGAGCTCATTCGAGCTGGCTGACATTTCCGCCGTGGAGGTCGCGGGTCATCATCCTCAGGGTATTCAAGCTGTGCTTGGTGAGAACGACCGCGGCACCGCGATTTCCGCTATGGCGGAGGCACTGACCGCCTTCATGGCGACGCGTTCGGATATTGGCGCCGTACTGGGGCTCGGCGGCAGCGGCAACACCGCGGTCGTCACGGCGGCCATGCGCTCGCTACCGATCGGCGTGCCGAAACTGATGGTATCGACAGTCGCCTCCGGCAACACCGCCCCCTATGTCGGGCCAAGCGACCTCGCTCTGATGTATTCGGTCGTCGATATCGCGGGTCTCAACGCCATCTCTCGCAAGGTGATCGGCAACGCCGCCCATGCCGCCGCCGGCATGGCGATGAACAAGGTAACAGATCCTGCGAGCGACAAGCCTGGGCTGGGCATGACGATGTTCGGCGTGACGACGGCTTGCGTGACGCACGTTCGTGCGGCACTGGAGAACAGCTATGAAATCTATGTCTTCCACGCCACGGGTATAGGCGGGCAATCGATGGAAAAGCTCGCTGATTCAGGACTGGTTTCAGGCCTGATCGACGTGACGACGACGGAGGTGCCGGACCTCCTGATCGGTGGCGTCTTCCCGGCGACGAAAGACCGGTTCGGCGCCATTATCCGCACCAAGCTGCCTTACGTCGGGTCGGTGGGTGCCGTCGACATGGTCAATTTCGGCGCGCGTGATACGGTGCCTACCCAGTTCCGGGACCGGCTGCTTCATGTCCACAACGCCAACGTGACACTGATGCGTACGACGCCGGACGAGAACCGCCTGATTGGCGAATTCATCGTTGAGCGACTGAACAGGATGGAGGGCCCGGTCCGTTTCCTGCTGCCGCTCGGCGGTGTCTCAGCACTCGATGCGCCGGGACAGGCGTTCTACGATCCGAAAGCTGACGCCGCCCTTTTCGCAGCGGTCCGGGCCGGCTGGAAGCCGGCTCCGAACCGGCAGCTGATTGAGATCGACGCGCATCTCAACGACCCCTCCTTTTCCTCGGCACTCGCCGACAGTTTTCGTGACATCGCCGCCTGAGGAGCCCCCACATGAGCAGACCAGACCGCCGGACGATACTCGCAAGACTGCGCAATAAGATCGAAGCCCGCAAACCCATCATCGGCGGAGGCGCCGGCACCGGTCTTTCGGCCAAATGTGAGGAAGCGGGCGGCATTGACCTCATTGTCATCTACAATTCGGGCCGCTACCGGATGGCGGGCCGGGGCTCGCTTGCGGGCCTTCTCGCCTATGGCAATGCCAACGAGATCGTCAAGGATATGGCGCGGGAGGTGCTGCCCGTCGTTCGCCATACGCCCGTCCTTGCGGGCGTAAACGGTACCGACCCATTCGTCCTCGCCGACCAGTTCCTTGACGAACTCAAGGCCCTTGGTTTTGCCGGGATACAGAATTTTCCCACGGTCGGCCTGATCGACGGTGTCTTCCGGGCCAATCTCGAGGAAACCGGGATGGGCTTTCACCATGAGGTCGACATCATCGCCCGCGCCCATGCGAAAGACATGCTGACAACGCCTTATGTTTTCTCGTGTGCCGACGCCACAGCGATGACGGAAGCTGGTGCCGACATTATCGTCTGCCATCTTGGCCTGACCACCGGCGGTTCGATCGGTGCACAGACGGCGTTGAGCCTCGATGACTGCATCGAGAAGATCAACGCATGGTCGGATGCAGCCCGGATGGTGCGCAGCGACGTGATCGTGCTCTGCCACGGCGGCCCAATATCGACGCCAGCGGACGCCCGCTATGTACTCGACCGCAGCAAAGACTGCCACGGCTTCTATGGCGCAAGCTCGATGGAACGGCTGCCAACCGAGATCGCGATCCAGTCGCAGGTGGAGGATTTTGTGTATCTGGGAAGATGACAAACGCTGTTGCGAGCTGGGCGGATGAGACGAGCAGGCCGCCCACGACTGCAACGCCGAGCGGCTGGCGCAATTCCGCGCTCGCGCCGCTGCCGAGCGCGATCGGTAGCGGCCCCATCAAGGCGGCCAGGGAGGTCATCAAAAATCGGCCGGAACCGCATGAGGCACGTGCGGTGGATCGCCCCTTATTGCCGCCCCCAGGAACCCACCAGGAAGCTCCACACATTGCTAAACAGAGCTTGAAATCTGCGAGAGGGCGGTCTCCAGTTCAGCACCCACAAACGGTTTCGTCAGCACAGGCGTATCGGAGTATTTTGGATCAAGACCTTTGCTACCGTAGCCAGTGGCGAAGATGTAGGGCACGCCGCGCTCCGCCAGAACGTCGGCCACGGAATAGCTTGACTGACCATCCAAATTGACGTCGATGATGGCGACATCGAACTGCCCGCTTCGTGCAATCTCAAGTGCCTCCGTTATCCGAGAGGCTATGGCCCCGACCTCATGCCCGAGGTCATTGAGCATATCTTCGACCAGCATAGCGATCAGTGACTCGTCCTCCACGACGAGGACGCGAAGTTTTCTCATTCTTGAACTCATCGGCACAGACCAAGCAAGAGAAGCGATCGTTCAGCGCAACAACTCATATGAGTGGCGCTTCGATTGTGAAGATCACGCCCTCTGGCGCAAACGAAAGATTGACCTCTCCACCGAGTTCCAGGGCCAAGGCCCTCTCAAGCAGACGGGTGCCAAACCCTTTCCGGCTCGGGGGCTCGACGGCCGGACCGGCAATCTCCTGCCATCGCATATACAGGTGATGTCCACGGGCCCCTCCGCCGACAAGCCACTCGATCTTGATTCGACCCTCGTCCGTCGTGAGTGCGCCGTATTTTGCGGCGTTGGTGCAAAGCTCATGGAAGGCCATGGAAAGCGCAAGCGCCAGTTTTGGCCTTAGCAGGAGTGGCGGCCCGGACGCGTGGACACGCTGCGGTTCGACGCAGAGAGGGTTGATCACCTCCTGGAGGAGCTCCTGAATGTCCACCCCTTCCCAGCTTTCGCGTGTGAGCAGGTCGTGTGCCCTGGCCAAAGCTACGAGCCGACTTTCGAATCGCTTGCGAGCCGGATTCCCGTTTTCGCCGCGGAAGGTTTGCGCCGCCAGCGACTGAACCGTGGCGAGCGTGTTCTTCACCCGATGGTTCAGTTCATTGACCATCAGCTTGCGGCGTTCTTCGTTGCGCCGCCGTTCAGTCACATCGCGTGCGATCTTCGACGCTCCGACGACGCAGCCCCGGCGGTCCCTCAAGGGGGAAACCGTCAGGGAAATGTCGATCCGGCTTCCGTCCTTTCGCAGCCGCATCGTCTCGTAGCTTTCGATGTGTTCACCACTCTTGATTCGATCGAGAATGACAAGCTCCTCTTCCCGGCGGTCAGGCGGGTAGAGTGCGCTCACAGGTTTCCCGATGATCTCTTCGGCCTCATAGCCGAACAGGCGTTGTGCGCCCTTATTCCATGTCTGTATGACACCCTGCGCGTCCATGCTGATGATGGCGTCGTCCGAGGATTTGACGATTGACGCAAGCCGTTCCTCATACGCCTCGGCTTTCTTGCGATCCGAGATGTCCATCAGCATGTTCACAGCGCCGACGAGCTTGCCGCTGTCGTCATGCAGCGGAGTGGGATAAGGGATGAACGGCACCCGGGTACCGTCAGGCCGTTCGGCAACAGCTTCTTCGCCGCGGACCGGCCGATCCTCCCTCAGCGCCACCGCCATCGGGCATTGGTCGTGCGGCAGATAACTCCCGTCGGGTCTGTAAAGACGCCAACTGACACACCACTTGTCGCCGACCTGTGGGGTGCGGCCAGCCATATCCACGGCCGCTTTGTTGAAGAAGGTGATGTGGCCCTCGGCGTCCGTGGTGTAGATGGCGGCGGGTAGCGCTTCGAGCAAATCGCGCATGCGCTGTTCACGTTCGCGAAGCCGGTCATCCATGTGCTTGGCTTCGGTCACGTCGAGGAGAACGCGCACGCCATAGCGGAACCGTCCGGTGCAGTCGCGCACAGACGAACTGTAAACATCAAAATAGACCGTGGTGCCGTCACCCTTTACGGCGCGCTTGCGAACCGCATAGTTGTCGATTTCGCCGCTGACCTGCTGCGCATACAAACGGGCATCCTGCTCGCGGTCATCTTCATGCGTATAGTCGAGGAACGTCATGGCCAGGAGCTGCTCGCGCGTGTGGCCGAGCATGGCGCAGAACGCGTCGTTTACGCGAAGCAGGCGGCCGTCCGCATCAGCCTCCGCTATCCCGATCGTGGCCGCCTGATATGTCGCCGCCAGACGCTCCTCACTCTCCCGTCGGGCGTTTTCGGATTCGTAGAGGCCCGTTACGTCCGTCGTAAAGCACCGTGTATTAACGAACTTTCCGTCCTCCAAGCGACTGTTGGAGGTGATCAGCACATGCTTGATCGAGCCATCTTTGGCGCGCATGCGGGCGGCATAGCGATCGAGTTTTTCGCCACAGGACAGCCGCTGAAGGATCTCGCCTATGACCGGCGCATCTGCGTGAAACTCGGCGATGTGTCGGCCGACATACTCCTCCGGCTTGTACCCCAAGAGCTCCAATTCTGCCTCATTGGCTCTCAGGATAATCCCCGTGCTGCTTACAATGTGCAAGCCGATGGCGCTGTTTTCAAAGAAATCCTCCAGGTCCTTGCTCTTGCGACGGACTTCCTCTTCGATCTTCTTCTGCTCTGAGATATCTTGGAAGCAATTGATTGCCCCCTGGATTTCACCCCTGCGGCCGGTAAGCGGGCGAATGTTGACGAGTGCCACGATGCGGGAGCCGTCCGGCCGCTCGATCATCACTTCGGCATTTCGCGTAGCGACGCCGCTCCTCATCGCCTGGGCCATCGGGCACTCCGCGTGCGGCAGGGGTGAACCGTCCGGGAGGAAAAGGCGGTGGGAACCACAAAACCGCTCCCTTGGCTCATCGAGCGAAGGCCGTCTTCCCCAAAGCTCGGCGGCTTCAGAGTTATAGCGGACGAGCCATCCCTCGTGGTCACAGACGTAGACGGCTCCCGGTATCGCATCGAGCACGCCAGGAGCTGCGGTGACCAGCGCCTCATATTCGCTCAACAGGCGGCCGGTCAGCGGAAATTCTTCGATATTCGACATAGAAAACGGCCCCTTTTTGGGTCAATCGGCCCGGAGTAATGGGCTACCCCAAAGGTGCCGCCTCGTACCTAGACCGCATTCAACGTATCGAACGCGCCCTTTGTTCCCTGCAAGGAGACCTGTTCTGCCCTCGCACCCGGTCTGCCAAGGCTTACCTGGAAGCAATAGCTATTTGTATCCACCGGCCGCGGCAAGAGAACGAGTGGCCGGGATCATCTCTGACGTTCAGGCACTCCTACGGGAAAGGCCGTGCCTAGTCATGAGCAATTCTCACACCCTTGGCCGCCCGTTTCCGGGACCGCCGATCCGCTATCTGCCTGCTCGACGCTGCCTTCATGAGCTTGCGGAAGCTCGGGCATTCGAGGTGCGTCGGAGCGGAGCAATCGGCTACATGTCGAAGTGCATCCCGCAATACGCGCAGATTCGCGATTTGCCGCTCTAGCTCATCTGCCTTGGCGTGCAGATCAGCGCGGGGAAGATTGAGTTGACCATCCTGCCCGAACATCTGAGCGATCTCTGTCAGGGAAAAGCCGGCCAATCTCCCGAGATCGATGAGTGAGAGTTTCAGGAGAACGTCCGCATCAAACTGGCGGCGCAGCCCATGCCGGCCAACGGAGCGGATCAATTTGATTTCCTCATAGTAGCGCAGTGCCGATGGCGAGATACCAGTGCGTTCCGCGACTTCGCCGATGTCGAGAAATTTCATGCTTGACCTCAAGTTGACTTGAAGTGGCAGTGTGCTCCGAGTTGACTGCTTTCAGCAAGGGGAAAGGCTATGGAAGGCTCGGAAATTGGAAAGAAAAAAGCGATCTGGCGGGACGAACGGGCGATCGCGCTTTTGATGGCGGCAATGTTGACCACGATGGCGAACGCGACCATCAGTCCGGCCCTTCCGGGACTTCAGCGCCTGTTCGCGGAGGATCCGAACGCGGCGATCCTGACGCGCCTGCTCGTGCCTGCGCCTTCGCTGTGCGTCGCTCTCTGCGCCCCTTTTGCGGGACTCGCGACCGACCGGTTCGGGCGGCGTCGGCTGTTGCTGGGCGGCGTCATGCTGTTTGTGATCGCCGGAAGCTGCGGGCTTTTCCTGCCGGATCTCCCGACGATCTTCGTCAGCCGGCTTGTTCTCGGAGTCGCCGTCGCCCTCATCATGACGGCACAGACTGCGCTGATTGGAGATTATTTCTCCGGCGCCGCCCGAAGCGCGCTGACCGGATTGCAGATATCGGCGCGAAACTTCGGAGGACTTCTCTTCATCTCGTTGGCTGCATGGGCTGCGCTCGTGTCGCCGCGTCTGCCTTTCGCGATCTATTGCCTGCCCATCGTGGTCCTGCCCTTGATGTGGAAGGCGATCGTCGACACCACCCGGCCCTCGCCCAAACAGGCAGCCGGTACGATCAACGGGGCCGATGGATCTCCCACCTGGCGCTTGCTCTTTATGGCACTGGTGTTCCTTCAGGCCCTGACGAACATGCTCTTCTTCATCGTGCCGACGCAGTTGCCGTTCTTCCTCGATGCGTACGGCCAGAACAGTGCCGTCATGACCGGATCGTCCCTGGCTGTGCTGATGCTGACTGGCGGCTCCTTCGCGCTCCTCTATCCACGAGTTCGACGGGGTCTCGGCCATGTCGGCGTCTTCGCTTTCG
>Ga0214542_1001936_pt1 | contig 42824 bp, 18 predicted proteins | sample CNSS1metaG_FD_160096 | JGI IMG/M metagenome (GOLD analysis project Ga0214542, IMG submission 160096) | Root nodule microbial communities from cowpea collected in UCLA plant growth center, Los Angeles, California, USA - CNSS1 | ecosystem: Host-associated > Plants > Roots > Nodule | place: USA... | reverse complement strand
ATAAAAAAAGAAAAAAATTATATAAATATATATATATATATATATATATATATATATATAGAGAGAGAGAGAGAGAGTTATAATTCTTTTTATTAATTTAATTCTTCATATTAACATAGTTGAAATAGTTAATATTTATGATTAATGTTTATGTATGCTATTTTATCTTACTTTTTTTAATTTTTATTTTATTTTATTATTTTTTAAAATTTAAAAAATGAAATTGTTCACATCAATGTCGTATTATATCCTTTATTTTCTTTTCAGTTAATTCTGATTATTATTAAAATGAAATAATTTAATTTCTTCGAAAAAATCAAATTTAATTTTTGTATAAATATTATATAAATATTTTTATTAAAATTAAATTTTTATTATTTATTTATAAAATTTAATTATAAATTATTATATTTAATTATAAATTAAATATAATTTTTCGATTCGATTATTAAATAAAATATAATTATTATAATATTATTAGAATATAATTGTTAAATATTTTTTTCTAATAATTATATTCTAAATATATTCTTATTTTAAAAATCATTGACATCTAAAAATGTTAAAAATATTTTAGAAAATAAAATACAATTATTATAATATTATTAGAATATAATTATAAAATATTTTCTTATAATAATTAAATTCTAAATATACTCTTATCTCTAAAATTAATTACTTCTAAAAATATTAAATGTTCTAAATTTAAATGTCAATTTTAGGAATATTAGTTTAGATTCAATTATCAAATATAATATAATTGTTATTATATTATTTAAATATAATTATTAAATGTTTTTTAATAATTATATTTAAAATATACTATTATTTCTAAAATTATTGATATCTAAAAATATTAAAAGTATTTTAGAAATTTTAATGTTCTAAAATTTAAATGTTAATTTTAGAAATATTAGTTTAGATTCAGTTACTAAATAAAATATAATTATATAATTTTATTAGAATATAATTATTAAATATATTTTTTCTAATAATGATATTCTAAATATACTGATATTTATAAAATTATTGACATATAAAAATATTAGAAATATTAGAAATATTAAATGTTATAAATTTAATATTAGTATATTTAGAATATAATTATTAGAAGTAAATATTTAATAATTATATTCTAATTAATTAATAAATATTAATTTTAATAAAACATTAGTATAATAAAAATTAGATTTGATCTTGGAACCGACAAATTTGAGCTTTTATGTATTAGTTTTAAAAATATTAGTTTAGATTCAATTACAAATAAAATATAATTATATAATTTTATTAGAATATAATTATTCAATATTATTTTCTAATAATGATATTCTAAATATACTAATATTTATAAAATTATTGACGTATAAAAATATTAGAAATATTAAAAATATTAAATGTTCTAAATTTAATATTAGTATATTTAGAATATAATTATTAGAAGTAGATATTTAATAATTATATTATAAGAATTATATTTAATTTATAATTAAATTTAATAATTTATAATTGAATTTAAAAATTAATTAATAAAAATTTTCATTTTAATAAAAATTAGTATAACATTAGTATAGAAATTAGATTTGATCTTAACGCGAAACTGACAAATTTGGACTTCTTTTGTATTTCAGGGTATGTTTAACCACAAAATTGTAAAATAAGGTTCCTGTTTCTCTTTTTTTGTTTTTTCAAAAATACAATTTCGTCTTAGAGACTACGATTTATGTTTGTTGAAAAGTGAAGTTGTCGTTAGAGAACCACTTCACTTTTCCTTTTTTTTTTCAAATTTTTCAGTTTTTATTTTTTTTTAACGTTGCAGCTTTGTGTATTTTTTTATATTTTTCACTTTTATTTAATTATTGTATTTTAATTATTAATCAATGTTAAAATATATTAATGTTTATTTTTATTTCATTAATTTTTTTTACTATTTATTCTTCCAATAAATTTAAATTAAGAAATAATCAAAATTCATTAATTTTGTGAAATAAAAACCCTGAAAAATGAAGTCGTTATTTATGAAGATAACTTCACTTTTTTCTAACACACAAACACGGTCCTCTGTAAGGACGACAATAGTTTAAAAAAAAAAAAAAAACTAGAAACCGGCTGGGTGGAGGACGACTTCACTTGTAAAGTCGTCATTCACCATGACGACTTAATCCTATTTGGCAACAAAAAAAATAACAGACTATATTTACAAATGTGACTTCAAACAGACCCCGAAATACAAAAGAAGTCAACAAAATTATTTCATTTTAAAAACAAATTTGTGTTTGAATTGAATAAAAATAACGAATATAGTGAATATATTAAACAAAAAATGACACTACCACGAACTGACATGTGACATTGATATTGACACGTGACACAATATTAATTTGACACATGAACATTTTTTAATTAGAAAATAATATTTTTTAAAATAAAAAAAATAGCAAACTGACATGTAACCTGTATTGTTCACATGAATTAGCAAAATGGACAAAAATTGACAAAAAATAGAACATAATTGAACGTGAAAAAGAACAATCAAATGGAACAATTATGACAAAAAAATAGAGATAGTAAAAAAAATTAATTCTTTTATTTTTCTTTTCGTTTAGTTTTGCATCATTTATCGTATTTATCAATTTGATATTTGTTGGTTTTAAATATAGTGTAATTATTCCAAAAAAAAACATAGTTACGCAAAAGAGTTATACAAAACAAGCTCATATACAATAGGTTTTTTTTTTTTTTTTTGTAAAGAAAATCTTTAATAACAACATTTTGGAGACTAGATTCTTTATTAATATATTTTTTACTGTCCTCTCTACTTAGTATGAAGATACACAGGTGTTGATATATTAATTTTTTCTAATTTGAAGATACCACAGATATACTAAAATACTTTGAAGATACAGCGAATAAAGCTCGTTAAAGAATAAAAATTCTAACATTTTGTTATATATATTCTTTCTTGTTGGTACATTTTATTCCACGGATTGTGATCATAGGATTCTCCTGAAAATTTGTCAGACCAATAGTTATAGGAATCCGATGGACCTAATATTAACTTCTGAAATAGAAAGCGACTGCAACAGTTATTCATATACAATTATGAAGTCATCGTTTTATTTTTTTCAAAAGCTGTTATATATTTTATCATTTTTTAAAATGATTAATGCATTATTTTAAAAATAAAAACAAGCTGGAGTACAAAAAAAAATCCAAGTTTTGTTCTGTATGCAGGTTGCCAAGCCACAATAATTTTTGTAATTATTTTGATGTTTAAGATAAGATCGGTTGTTCATTATGTTTCCGAATAGAAAAAAGGATAAGATATATTCCATTAAAGATAATATACAATAAGAGTTTGATCCATTAATGAGAATTTTAAAAATAATACTTCAAACAACTTTAAAACTCTAATTTTAAAATACTTAATGGTTTGTTCCGAATAAACCTGTTTTGTTTAGTAACTTGTATAATAATCCCACTCTTATAACGTGTCGCTATTGGTATTAATGTTAATTTAATCGGTGAAGTCAATACGTACGACAGCTATGTTAAGTATATGTGACGTATTTCATGGACGTAGGTGCTTGTGTTTCCCCTTCATCACATGATGTTCTTGCGCGCACAAACATTTTGTCTGTATACTCGTCTTTTTTCTTGTAATTTTCACCACAAAAATCGAGAAGGAAATGTAATTTTGGAAATAGAAAACATAATAAAATGGTTAAAATAAAGTTGAATCGTCAATGATATCATGATGAAAGAATGTGGAACAATTCAATATTACTATTCTTTAGAAAAAGTGTGTGATTAATCTCCCAACAACTATTTATATAATTTACACCAACTTAGAAAAGATGAGCTCCACTTATACTTTCTTTGATAGGTGTGGAAAAAGAAATGAACAAAATGAACGTAAATAAGAATACACAAAACTCACGAGTTTTTTGTTTGTATTCGCACTTTCTATTTACATAAATTTACATAAATATATATTGCTACTTTTTCTTTCTCGAATGATCTTAAAATTTTGAATTTATCCTCTCCATTTAACAACTCGTGCCTATTATAGAGAGAAATCTATTTTTAAAAATATTATCTAAAAAAGTAGATAAAAACATAATAATGTATTAATTTCATTAAATTAAATTTAAAAAGATAAAACTCATCACGTGGCAATAAGGACGAGATGTCGATGCGGACAAAGACGAGGAACGTGGAAGATTGAGGTGAAACAATTGTTAAATGAATGATGAAAAAGTATTATAAATAGAAGAAGTTATGCTCAAATTGGATTACTACAACAAACAAGAGCTTTCGTGGCACACTAGTTGCTACAACTCACGCGAAAAAAAAAACTTCTTCTTTTCAACACCACCACTGCAATCAATGGCGGACACGTACGTTTTGGCCACTCAGAAGCGCAACCGCTCTGACGAACCTGACGGCGGAGACTCCAAGAAGCTCATGCTGCATGCGGAGGCGGATCCGGCAGCGGCGCTGGCCAGTGCGCGGCATGAGTTCGGGGAGCACGGCGGAGTGAACATGTCGATCGAGGCGTCGGCGACTTTTACTGTGATGGAGCCGGAGACGATGCGCCGCATGTTCACCGGCGAGCTTGGCCCCGACCGCGACTTCTTCATCTACAGCCGCCACTTCAACCCGACGGTGCTAAACCTGAGCCGCCTTATGGCCGCACTGGAGGGCACAGAGGCAGCATACTGCACCGCGAGTGGGATGTCGGCGATCAGCGTTGTGCTGATGCAGCTCTGCAGTCAGGGGGATCACGTGGTGGCCTCAAGAACTTTGTACGGTGGGACCCACGCGCTGCTCTCGCACTTTCTTCCACGCACGTGTGGGACAACAACAAGCTTCGTGGAGGTGACGGATCTTGCTATGGTGGATGAGGCCATGGTGGAGGGGAAGACCAAAGTGCTTTACTTCGAGTCAATTTCAAACCCAACACTGACGGTGGCGAACATACCGGAGCTGTGCCGTATGGCTCGACGGAAGGGTGTGACGGTGGTGGTGGACAACACGTTCGCACCCATGGTGCTTTCACCGGCGCGTCTTGGTGCTGATGTGGTGGTTCACAGTATCTCCAAGTTCATCAGCGGTGGGGCCGACATAATCGCAGGTATCTTTGTCGTCTTACCATTCTCTCTTAGATTCTTCCTTATTCATCACTGAATGAATGAATTAATATTAAATAATTAATTAATGTTAGTTAGTTACTGCATATTTAACAAAATTATTGTGGTAAGATACTTTTGTTTTTATTATACACTCTCACACATTTTTTTTTCTTCTTAAATTCAGTAAGCACACAACCCAAAAATATTTAATGAAAAAGAATATGTGCCACAATAAATTCTTTTTTCTTAGTTTGACTATTAAAATTAGATGTATATACTATGAATTAAAAACTAGTATTAAAACATAAAATATGACATTTCTTTTCTATGACAACAATTAATTATTTTAGTTTATATATTTAATATTTTATTCTGTTTCTTAAAGGAGGTAAAAGCTATGTATTCGAATTGAATGTGTGTGGAAGAAAGTGACGAAAAGATAGAGATCTATAAATACAATAAATGAGAAAAAGACATAAATTTACAGATGTATTAAATGAACAAATAAAGAAAATAATAGAAAAATAGAGAAAGAGACAGAAATTTAGAGTCATATTAAATGATTACTGAGAAAATAAAATAAAATAAGTTAAAAAAATTATGATAAAAGTTAGATGACAAAACAATTAGACATATAAACAAAAATATCCTTAAAAAAGATGTTTTGCATTTGTGGTATTATTAGTTTAATAATGGTATCTTTAGAGAATTTTCTTGAAATAAAATAATTATAAAACACTCCTTTTTATGGATCACGAATCCACAAAGGACAAGTCATTGAGTTTATCCTGATAATGATGTGTATCCATCTCACATGTTGAAATATCAGTACAAGTCCTAATAGCACATTCATAACAAAATAACAAAAATATTTTACTTTTTATATTAAGTAGGACCTGTAAACTTTGCTAAACAAAACTTTAATGTTTTTTTCAGGAATGTTTATAATTGAAGTGATCTGATTTGCTAGATTAATATTTAAATGTTATTATAATTAAGTAATTATGTATATTATGGTGAATTTTAAAAATTATTTTTAAATGACATAAAATAGTTATTTATTATTCTAAAATTATAATAACTCTGAGCAGGGTAGCTAGAATTATACAATAAGTGATAAAAGGAAAAATAAGGAAGATGAAGAAAGAAAAAGCAAAAGATGAAAATTGTGGTGTCTGATCTTGTTGTTTTCGAATTCAAAGGTGTTTTAAATAATTAATATAGTTAGGAAAGAAAAAGAGGACTCTGAAATATCCCTGCCACTCCATGAACTAATGAAAGTGTAACACGACAGTATGAGAATAATTTGTCATTGTTCGGAGGCTCTTTTCCGACTGCGTTGGAAAGTTGGTAGTGGAGAGTAGTTAAACTTTATTTTCTGTACACCAAATGACTTTACTTTTTTTAAATTAATTTTTCATATAATAAAAAATATTTTCTGAATTCATAGTGCTTGCTTGATAGTTTTTTTGTCAACCAGAACTTATATAGTATGATTTTTTAAAATATAAAATTACGTATATTTATCGTATAATAGTTGATGATGTGTATTAATATAAAATACATATATACTTCCATACAACTATATTTATATTTTAAATTTCAAACATTTTAGTACAAAAAAAACGCGTAAACCTACTAAAGTCCTATTTAGATAAAATTTTCTGAATAGTTTTAGGAAAAAAAAACATGAAACAGGTTTCTTTAATACTTATTTTTCATTAGAAATATTTTTGTTGATTACGTGCATAAGTTAATTTAACTTATGAGATTATTATAATTTATTTTATATCATTGATTTAATTTATAAAAACTTCTTGAGAAAATAAATTAAAAGAACATTATTTCACACAACCTCACCTGATTTCAAATTTTGGTTGATCTAAGATAATTGTTTTTAAGTTTCTTGATAAACTATTATTATTTGCAAATGCTGAATAGTATATTAAACAGAATATACTTTTTTGAACTGATGTGATGCTGCTGTACCCTTCACCAGTGACCTAAGTATCACGTGAATTTTGGCGACAACTTCTGCTACCTTCTTTTTGACGTGTTACACGTGTTACTTTGCTTTTAAAAGATTTGTTTTTAGCCAAGAGATAAAATCATAACACTTCATATATTTTTTGCTTCCATACAAAAGAAAAAACATACAAATTTAGTTATTATTATTTTTTCAAACTGATGTATGCAGTCTCTTATTATAGCAAAACTCTATTCATGAAAGAATTAAAATTATGATTGAGAATTTGACAGGGGCTGTGTGCGGACCTGCAAGCCTGGTGAACAAGATGATGGACCTGACACAAGGGGCCTTAATGCTTTTGGGCCCAACGATGAATGCAAAGGTGGCATTTGAACTTTCTGAGAGAATCCCGCACCTGGGCTTAAGGATGAAGGAGCACAGTCAGCGGGCTTTAATGTTTGCAAGGAGGCTGAAAAGCCTGGGCCTGAGGGTGATCTACCCGGGCCTGGAGGAGCACCCGCAGCACCAGTTACTGAAGTCGATGCACAATGCTGAGTATGGTTTCGGTGGGCTTATCTGCGTGGATATGGAGACTGAGGAGAGGGCTAACCGGTTGATGAACCACTTGCAGAACTATGGACAGTTCGGGTTCATGGCGGTGAGCTTGGGGTACTACGAGACTCTCATGTCTTGTTCTGGAAGCAGCACCAGCAGCGAGTTGAGCTCAGAGGAACAGAAGCTCGCTGGGATTTCACCTGGGCTTGTGAGAATGTCCATTGGGTACATTGGCACCTTGGAGCAGAAATGGGCCCAGCTCGAGAAGGCCCTAACTAGACTTAACGAGCCTCCATTGAAGAATTGAAGCCCATTAGCACCTCCATTTTCATGCTTTCAATAATTATAATGATATCAGTATGTCTAATGAGATCTGTATTAGCACTTCTTCGGTTCTCTCTAATGGACATCTTCATTCCTATTATATAGCGTAGTCTGTGTCTATCTTTTATCTTTTTGAAATAAACGAATTATATTTTCCAAAACATGGCTTTTTTTTTCTCTGAAAAATATAAACTAGTTTTAGTTAGATACTTTTTCATTTATTTCAGCAATTTATTAAAAAATATATATCATATTAATTCATTTATCTTCTACATATTTTCAAGTTTTTATTATATCAGATTTGAATCAAATAAATAATTCTCACACAACTTTTAATGAAATTGGATTTTCTCAACTATATGCTTCTATGCAGCATGTAAGCCATTTTATGGTTTTTTCTTCTCATACATCAATACTAATAATATATATATATATATATATATATATATATATATATATATATATATATATATATATATATATATAATTAAAATATTCTTCATTCTTTGTTACTGTATTTTTTGAGAGGGAAGGAAGGCTAGAAGTTCGTTTAGAAAAGCTTATTTTCGAATGCATGTGATCTCTGTAAAATTAGAAGGGTGAAATTAGACATTGTGGGGGTACAAGAAGAGAAAAGTGCATTTTATTCTTGACTCTGGATGCCTCTCTTCAGGCCCAAACTCACAATTCCACTTCTACAGTTCAAGAAAAAAATAGGCTTTTACTTCCTGGAGTCTTTCTTCTTAAACCTCCAAGCATTTCTTCTGCACCTCCAATTTTTTTTTTAAATTTCCAAAATATCCTTTGACCATTTAAGGAAACCCATGAACATCACACCTCAAACTGACTTTCGGATGTCAACTTTCAAAAGTCAAAATATATCATTAGAAGTCGACTTCCAGAAGTCAAAATGTATCACTGGAAGTCGACTTCCGAAAGTCAAAATGTTCACCAGAAGTCGACTTCCAAAAGCCAAAATATATCACCGAAAGTCGACTTCCGGAAGGCAAAATGTTCAGCGGAAGTCGACTTCCGAAAGTCAAAAATTATCATCGGAAGTCGACTTCCGGAAGTCAAAAAACATTACCAGAAGTCGACTTCCGGAAATCAAAAACTAATTATATTTTAAATATTTTTAATTCTTTTTAAATTTATGTTTTCTAAATTTTATTTTATTTTTTAAAACACATATTAAAAATATTAAAAATTATAAAATATATAAATTTAAAAGAAAACTGACTTTAGATTTTTTTTTTCTGTTTTTAGTTAAAGTTTTACTATTTTAATTTAAATTATTTTTCAATTTTATTTATTTTTTATTTATTTTTGATATTATTATATTTATTTTATTTATACATTTAATGTGTATAGTATTTTATATTTATTTGATTTTTTTTAATATTTAAAAATAAAATATTTAATTTTAATGTGTATAGTATTTTATATTTTCCAATTATATATTTTTTTATATTTTTAAATTTAAATTTATTTTAATATAATTTATTCAAAATTTAATAAAAATAAAAAAGAATTAAAAAATCATATTTAAAATAACACACACACACACACACACACACACACATATATATATATATATATATATATATATATATATATATATATATATATATATATATATATATATATGTAAATAATGAAATTTTAAATTTAAAAAAACGAAAATATATATAGATATATATTTTCTTTTCTTTTTTTAATTTAAAGTTTTATTATTTTCAAATCAATTTAAATATTAAATAAAATTAAATGAAGCAGAATAATTTTTTTATTTAAAGTTTAATATTAGTTTAATTTTACTTATTTTATATTTATATTTATTTTTCAGTATATTAAATAAAAATAAAATTATATATATAGATATTAATATAAATTTATTTTTAAAATATATATTAAAAAATATGAAAACATAAAAAAAATAAACAAATAATAAACTAAAAAACAATTAAAAGTTAGAAAACATAAATTTTAAAAAGAATTAAAAATATTTAAAATAGAATTAGTTTTTTGATTTCGGAAAGTCGACTTTCGGTGATACATTTTGACTTCCGGTGAACATTTTGACTTCTTCCGGAAGGTGATACATTTTGATTTCAGTAAGTCGACTTCCAGTGATATATTTTGACTTCCGGATGTCGACTTCCGGTGAACATTTTGACTTCCTGAAGTCGACTTCCGGTGATACATTTTGATTTTCGAAAGTCAACTTCTGGTGATATATTTTGACTTTCGAAAGTCGACTTCCGGTGAACATTTTGACTTCCGAATGTCAACTTCCGGTGATACATTTTGACTTCTGAAAGTCATATATTTTGACTTTCGGAAGTCGACATTCGAAAATAATTTTGGGGGTGTGGTGTATGTGGGTTTTTTAAATGGTCAAAGGATTTTTTGAAAATTTAAAAAAATTTTGGAGATGTAAAAGAAATTTTGAAAGTGCAAAAAGAAAAACCCTACTTCCTTGGATGCTTATAATTTCTTCGCGCATACTATCAAATTTTGAAAATGATAATCTTGTCCTGCTTAAAAAGAATATAATCTGTTATGAAAATAAATATTTTTTAAATTAAAAATTAAAAATACTACACAGATATTTTTTTAGAAAGATAAAATTCTTATAAAATAAAAAACAAACTACTATAATATATTTACAAACTTTTTCTCATAATTTATGGGTTAAAAATTCAGGTCTTACAAATTTTATGAATCCACATATACATGTGTTTTAAAGGAAGAAGGATAAATTTATATCAGATTTTTTACATTACCAATAACTTTTTAATTAATAATTTCATCTCAAGAATCGCCAATGCTCCTTTCTTTCTTAATCATTTTTTGTATCTACTTAAGCATGTGATTTTTATTTTATTTTCAAATTTCGGGTGAGAGTATTTTAATTTTTAATATAAACTTGATTTTAAAATACAAATATAAAACATATGAGAATTGAAACTAAATAAACGTATAACAAAATACATATTTTGAAAATTAATAAATTTTAAAGTTAAAAGATAACCAAAAATAAAAATTATAATCACAAATAATACATTTTTATTCAAACAATAACATTAAAATGTATACAAAAATGTTGTACAAATTGTATTTGCCATATGCTTTAATAATTTTTTTTTTTATCAAACTCCTTAATTTTAGCCGAATAACTACTTACTACAAACTTTTATTTAGTTTTTCAAAAACGTTTGTTAAAAAGTACGTGGACATATGAAGAAAAATTAGGAATGAGAGAAAACAAATATGTGAAAAATAAAGGGTTAAATATGTTTTTGATCCCTCAAGTTTGAGCGAAATTTGGGTTTAGTCCCTCATCAAAACTTTTGACCAATTTAGTCCTTCATCTTCCAAAATGCGTGAATTTAGTCTTTTTAACCAAATTTTGTTAAGTTTATCTGACATTTCAAGCGTATTTCATGATAGTATTTAAATTATTTATACTGTTTAACACATTTTTACTTCAATGTTAACTTAAATACTATCATGAAATGCGCTCGAAACGTTAGATAAACTTAACAAAATTTGGTTAAAAGGACTAAATTCACGCATTTTGAAAGATGAAGGACTAAATTGGTCAAAAGTTTTGATGAGGGACTAATTCCAAATTTCGCTCAAACTTGAGGGACCAAAAGCATATTTAACCCAAAAATAAATAAGTAAATGTAACTAATAAATGGACAATGATGCTAAAGAATGTGACTACGAAGGAATGATAAATTTAATTTATAAATTATTTTGTGACGAAATTGTTTACGTTGATAAATATCATGTATAAAATTAAAATTAAAGTATGTATAAATTATGTTATATATTTAAAAATAATATTTTTTAACTAGTTTTAACTATCACATAGAAATGAACTTAATTTTTTAACTAAAAATTGATAACATAATTCCAAATAATTATGTTATATATTTATTTCAGATAAGATCATTTTGGACATCACTAAAAACATTGACATCACAAATATGTTGATATCTAAAAATTCATTAATCAATTGTCATCATATAAATTTTTTTTAAAAATAAAATAAAAGAATACAAAAACATGAAAGACCATACCAAACACATGATAAAAATTATACTTCACAACGCAAATTATATATTTATTCATTCCTTAATATTTTTATTTACTCTATTTCTCATTGATTTTTATCTTTCTTTTCATTAAACACGTTTTGAGTAAATTTGAATTTCTTTTACACTAGTTGAAAATCCACGTTTCAAAACTTAAGTGTTAGGTTTTGTTTGGTAAACTACAATGTTAAGACATTAAGTGTTAAAATTCTTTTAATTCGCTCGTTTTCGTTCTAGTTATTCAACACGATATATATTTTTAAATTTTACGGAATTTAGGTTTTGTTTTTTTTTTTTTTATCACGAATAAGTTACGTTACGTTCTCAATAAATACAAAGACACAAAATCACGGTTGAAATATGACCTAGGTGATATAATTCATATAAGATATAAATATTCAAATCACATGCCACACACCTATAGACCTAACTATTGAATTAATTATCAAAAGTATCATGATTCATGTATGCAAATAAATGTAGAAAACTTATTATTGTGGATCAATTGATTTAATAATCTAAAAGGTGACACACTTTTCATAAAAATCTAAAGAGAAGAACACAACACCAATGGTATAAAAATCACTTGTTCTATCAAAAGTATGACCTAACATTAAACCAAATTAATTGATAAAGAATATAGTTTTTATAATTTTGTCCTCACTTGTCTCAATAAATTGTAGAATTTTGTGTCATTGTGGGTTGGGTCAATATATGGATATTAAAGGATATGATATATACCTGAAAAAATGATTTACAATGAAAATAACATAATAAATATGGACATATTTGAATGGTTGTTTGAATTGAATATTTAAGTTTCTATTTTGATTATTTAACTTAATATGTTACGTTTCACATAAATGTGTTTCTAATTGGCAAAAGAATAATTATGAGCATGAAGTTGATAAACAATTTTTTTTTTCTTTACTTATTTTATGTAAAAGATTATTTAGCACCTAATCCATTAATTAAAAAAAAAAAAAAATCCTCGAACAACTTTATTCCAGCAATGACATAATTAATTTGTTTAATGCATACAAACATGATAAACAATTATTTTTTCTTTAATTTTTTTATCATTTTAAAATTATGAGTAAAAACCATTTTCTATGGTTTAATACATTAATACTAATTTCAAAATTTTCATATTTTTAATAATCTATTATAAGATTAATTATAATGATTATATATATATAATTATTCAAAAATTAAACTTATTCAAATCATATTGGTGTGTGATAACAACGTCTTTCGTGGATTTTAACGTGAAGATGGTTGGATAAATATTACGTATATATTATGGTATAACTACAAATTATATAGAATAGAAATCATGTTGAATACATATAGTGTTTATCTTTTGGATATATGTTATTAGAATTGTAATATAAAATTTAATTTTGGATGAATTTATCGTTCAATTCCATGACAATGGCATTTTCTGAATTAAGTTATATGGCTAAAAAAAAGAAAAATATATTTTTATCCCTTTGATTTTTTAAAATATTGATTTTAATTTTTATTTTTTCAATGTTAAAATGTATCTTACGTGACTAATTCTATTATATGTATTAATATAATAATAATAATAATAACATTAATATTGATAATGGTATATAATAATAATAATAGTAACAATATAGTATATAATAATAATAATAGTATTGTCAATAATAGAATAATAATATTATATAATAATAAAATTATATAATAGTATATAATTAAAATAATAACGATAATAATAATTGTAGAAAGGTTGTGCTTGAGCTGAATTAGTTCATTTTCCTGTACTTCCGTATGCACTATTTGTTATCTTTATATGTTGTGTCTTTTAACTTTATTTATTTATTTTTAGTTAATTGTAAGGTGGGCTAGGCTAACATAAAGATTTTATTATATAAAAAATTAAATAAAATGTGGCATGTTATTAGTCATTTAAAATGAACTTTAATGTTGCTGGGAAATTAGATACCAAAACAAATATTTGTAAAAGTATAGGATAAGATGGTATACAAATTTTGACCTGGAACTATTTTTAGTTTTACGTAATATTTTAAAAGAAAAAACATATTTTTCTCCTTTTTTTTTCTTCTGTATGTTATTTTGTGTGTAAGCTAGAATAATCCAATTATGCTTATTTAATGTACTTGTTTAGTGTTTAATTAGGAATATTTAGTTATAAACTTATAGTATTTTTTCCATTAGAGTGACAAGTGAACCACTTATTAAATCAAAACTATTTTACGTAAATTAATGATAGTTGATTAAAAAATATTTTAAAAGTTATACTTTACAAAACTTTTAATTGGTTGATAGGATAAAAGTTGTTATTGAAGAAGTACACAGGAATTAAACTCTTTAATAAAATAAAATAAGAAGAAATTATATATATGCGTTAACATTATAAATAAGTTTAATCCTAATTTATAGTCATAATGTCTTATAGTCATGCTTGGTTTAAGGGTAAAATAAAACATTCGCTTTAGGTTTCAAGGATAATAAGGATAATAAGATTTCAAAAAAATTTCTTTTACTACTAATATTTTTTTATTAAATTATGTTTAAGAAAAAAAGTCTAAAACTTTTTTTTACTAATTAATATATCTCTATTAAACTAATTATAGAATTATGTTTAAGATAAAAAGGCTTCTAAAAAATATTTTATTACTAATATAACTCTATTAAATTAATTATAAGTTTTTGTTTGGAAATAAAATTTAATTAAATTATTATCAGTGTATGTTAATTTTTATTAATAATAAAATAATAATTAATGAGTTAAAACATATTTTTAGTATATTATAATTTTGTTTACAAGAGAGAATGATTATCTATCTTTATTCTTTTATAATCAATCTGGATTCTATTTTTTTCTTTTGTCTCTCAATGACTTCTCTCACCTCTCCTTACTTTATTTTCTTCTAATAGTCTTTTTTTAGGGTATTGGCATATTATATCCCTTAAATCTCTTCAATCTCATATTGCTCGTGTGTATCAATTTTTTCATCTTCATCTTTGGTTAATATGTGTTTTCTTTTTATTTGTGTTGTTTTTATTTTTATTCTGTTTTGGATTTGTATTAGAACTAGACATGTGTTTCTTTTGTCAAATTTTGTTTTTTGGTACATTTATATTTACAGAGTTTTTTTTGGGCATATATTTTAAGGAGAAACTGAATTTTTTTACAAAACTATTAATTACATTATGGTTTACTCTTTCAGTGGATAATAGATTAATTAAAGCATAATTCAAAGTTGAGTTTTTTGTAGAAAGATAATTCAAGTTAGAAAAAAAAAACTTACTATCGAGATTAGAAGAACAATATTTTTTTAATAATTTTTATTATTGATTAATCTTAAAATAAACAACTTTGCAAGTTTGTGAAAAATTTGAGACTTAAGAACGAAAAAAGGACTTGAGACTTCAAGATAAAGTCTACTATCGAGTTTATTTTCTTGATAACCATAACAAAATTTATTGTTTTAATTCATTCGTTTTATATATTTATCTTTAGTAGTGTTTTATATATTATCATTTCTTTATTTCATATAAAAATATATAGATATGTAAACTAGAAAATTTGAATTAGGCTATTTAAGAATTCAAAAGAAAAGAAGAATTGAGACTTTAATTGTATAACAAAAATGAGCTATGAACAAAAAAGAACAAATGTTTTGTGTATTGTAGATATTTCAATTTTGAAAGAAAAGTGCTTAAAACTTGAAAAATCTTTAAAACATGATAATTTGTTGGATATCGATGGATTTAATTTAATTTCAAAATTAAATATGTTAAGAGAAACTATAGGTTTGGAAAATGAATTGAAATTTTTAATTATATAAAAAGAATAAACAATTTTCCAAAATAATGTTAACAATTTTAGTGTAAGTTGTTTCAGCCAAAATGAGTTTCTCAAAATTAAAGATAATAAAAACTTATTTGAAACCAACAATGTCTCAAAAAAGATTAAACAGATTAGTCCTATTATCTATTGAAAAATAAATGTTAAATAAAATAAATTATGACAATTTAATAAATAATTTATATAAAATAGCTCAAAAAATAAATTTAAAATAAAATATATCATTTTTTAAGTTTGTTTTAGGCCTCTCACACTGTTGAGTCTTCCCTGCTTATAGTTCAATAATTAAAATAAAAGTTATAGAAATTATAATTTCTGATTAATTGGTTGATTTTATATAAAAAAAAAGCAATTGTAAATATTCTTGAAAAAACTATTAAGAGAATTCTGGAATTTATTTTGAAAGTAATTCTCAGAGCCATAAATATTATTTTTCTTTTAGTTTGTTACATGGGAATCTATATGTCTCACTAAATGGAGCGTGTACACGTGTTTGTGATTCTGTTGAATTTTTTTATTGAATAATGATTTTAACTAAACATATAAATAAAACATAATTCACAACGATTCCGTTTTAATATAAGATAAAATTTAAATTAAATTAACATTTTCTGGTTTGATTTTTTATTTTTTAATTCCTTTAAATTATTAAATATATTTTAAAGTTAAAAAACATGAGAAAATGATTAAACATCTTATAACTAAAAGAAGTTAAATGCAGAAATATACTGTACTTTTTTTTAAACAATCTCATTATATTCATAATTTAAACTTTCTTCCACATTTATTAAAAAACTACTCAATCTTATAGATAAAAAGTATAATATAAATTAATTATTTTATTATTTGATATAAATATTTTATAAAAGGTAAAACTTAAAAAAGAAAAAACAAAACATATACTTTACCCGATAAACATTCAATGCTATATTTAAATATAATAAAAAATTTCATTTAATTTTCTTATTTTCAATTCAAAATCTGAAGCCATTTAATCTTAATAAATTTTAATAAACACATAACCTTATATATTTTATTACAATTCCTTTTACATTTTCTCAGTGTTTTGTTTTGGAAGAGTTTTATACATGTTGTATCCTCTTATATAATTTTATGGCTAAAATCAAAATCAAAGGGTATAGTAGAAAATATTAGAAAATTCTACATCGACCAAAGAAAAGAAAAATTATATATAAGTAGGATACACATCACACCTTATATAAGTGAGTTTATAGAATTGATTTAGACTTAAATTTTATATTAAATTATTCTTTTGGTCTTTTTATTTATCAAGTAATATCAGTTTGGTTATCAAGTTTTTTTGTCTCAATTTGGTCCTCATTTTCTTAAAAATTATTCAATTTGGTCATTACTGTCAGTGTTAAAGTCAACTTTACGTGTCGATTTATTTTTTATTTTTTTAATTTTTTGATATTTTTTACACGTGTTACCTCACATTTGTGTCACGTGTCAAAATGATTCAATTTGGTTCCTATATTTGTTTTTAGTTTCAATTTAGTCCAAAATTTTGTAAAAATGAAGTAATATTGTCTCTACTTCAATTGACATTCAATTCACTTTTCTATAAATCTTATGGTGATATAATATTTTTACTAAAATTAAAGTTTTTATTAAATATTTCTAGAAATATTTTAAACTAACTTTAAATTCTATACAAAACATTAAACTTTGGTTTTGTTTTAAACTTGAAATTTAGTTCCTAAACTTATGTGTGACAAGTTATTTGATCTTTAATATTCACTAAGTTTGTATAATATGATACACTTGATGTCTTTATATATGATAACAAAATTGTTAATTGTAATTGTTGAAATTAAGTTTGGGGTTTAAATTTGTTTAATAATAAAACTAAAAAAAAGTTTGTTTAAAAATATTTCTACAAATATTTAAGAAAAATATCAATTTTAGTAAGAATATAATCATAAGATTTATAAAAAAAATTAAATTGAGTATTAATTTAAGAAGGGACAATATTGTTTCAATTTTACAAAAATTAGGAATAAATTGAAACTAAAAACAAATATAGAGACCAAATGGAATCATTTTGACATGTGACACAACTATGGAGTGACACGTGTAAAAAAATAAAAAAATTTAAAAAAATTTAAAAAATTTAAAAAAAATTCAAAAATTTAAAAAAATCAGAAATTGACATATGACGTTCACTCTAACACCGTTTGGTCAAAATTAACATCAATGATTAAATTGAGTCATTTTTAAGAAAATGAGGACCAAGTTGAGAAGAAAAAAAACTTGAGAACCAAACTGATATTAGTTGACAAATAGAAAAACAAAAATGTAATTTAACTTAAACTTGGCTACTACCATGATATCAAAATTAGGTTAGAGTCATTATTTAAAAAAGGCTTTTTTGTATTTAGGGGTCTGTTAGAAGTGAAATTTGTAAATATGGGTTCGTTGATTTTTTTTTTGTCAAACAGGGTCAAGTCGTCATGGTGGAGGACGACATTATAGGTGAAGTCGTCCTCCACCGGACCGGTTTCATTTTTTTTTTTTAAAAAAAGCAAAGTCGTCATGGAAGACGACGGTTTTAATTTTAAGAAAAAAGTGAAGTCGTCCTTGCACATGACGACTTCACTTTTCAAAATTTTTTTTTATTTTCTTTTTCGTAATTAATGAAAACTAAAAAGTAAATAATGTAAACTGAAAATTTTGAAAAAAAAAAGAAAAAATAATTAAAACCGAAATTTTGAAAAAGAAGAAAAATAATTAAAACTGAAAATTTTGAAAAAACAAAAAAAATAATTAAAACTGAATTTTGTTTTTCAAAAAAATAACAAAAAAATAATAAAAAAAATCTGAAAAGTGAAGTCATGTGTAAGGACGACTTCACTTTTTTCTTAAAACTAAAACCGTTATTTTCTATGACGACTTTGCTTTTTTTAAAAAAAAAAGAGAAACCGGTAGGGTGGAGGACGACTTCGCCTGTAATGTCGTCCTCCACCATGACGACTTGACCCTTTTTGACAAAAAAAAATCAACGAATCCATATTTACAAATTTCACTTCTAACGGACCCATAAATACAAAAAAGCCTTTAAAAAATCTATTCTAGCGATCACCCATCTCTAATCTCATACATGAAATTATATAATTTTAATTTTACACGTCTTGAATTGGAAATGCAGAAAAACAGAAACAGGAGACATGGATGAGTGATGATGAAAAGCCGTGCAGGCAACAAGCACATGGTGTTTGAAATTGACCAAGTTTGAATTAAAATAGTAACTGAGAGTTCTTGAGGTTCCAGCTCATAACAATAAAAGGTTGAGGAATGGACCATATGCACTGTGGAAGGAAGTAGTAATGAAAGTCAACATTTGCGCGAGCCATAATAACTCTCCATGGGTTGATGCATTCCTCAACTATGGAACATCAAGAAGAAGAAGAAGAAGTCACCAATGAAGACAAGAAACCTCGTAGTGTCTTCCTAGGAGAGAGGTAGCATTGAAAAGGTAAAATGTCGATAAATTAATTAGGTGGAGGGAAATTGATGATGAATTTTGTGTCATAGAAATTCCCATACGAGTCTTACCCAATTTTTTGAAATAAGGCATTGAGTCACATCACTCAAATGGTGTGGGAGAGGTTTGACTTTGGCGAGTGAAATTAAAAGCCTGCAAAAACAGTTGTTGCTGCCATGGACACTCTCTTGTTGACCTTTGCTTCTTTAAAACCTTCACCTCTCAATTAATGCTCCTATCTCTCCTGCTTCAGATACTCCTAACTCTTTTCCCTGTTCAACGTGTGCCACAGTCTTCTTCTCTCAAAATTAAATACCTTCTTTCCTATTTTCTCATTCAAACAGATATGGAAATTTTATTTTATTCAAAATATTTAATTGAGTTTTTAAGTTTAGGATTATATGCAATTGTAATATTTAAATATATTAAATTTGTTTATATGTCAAACACATTCTAGGTGAAATTGAAAATTTTAAAACGGAAATTAACAAGTCCAAAAATTTTAACGACATAAAATTGAAAAGACTGTATTCATTCATTTTTAAAGTTGAGTTTAAATATACTTTTAGTTCTTACATCAAATTGACACAAAATCAAACACACACTTAGTCCTCAAACTTTAAAAATGAATTGATATAGTCTTTTTAACTTAATTACATTACATTTCTTTATGTGTCAAATGTATTTTTTTTCAGCTGACAAGTGAAAACATATCAAATGGTGTAAACAAGTCAAATGCTAATACGAAATGTGTTTAACACGTAAAAAAAATAACATAATTGACTTAAGAAAACTATTTATCTATTAATTTTTTAAGTTTGGACAACAAAATATATCAAAATTTAAATAAAGACGAATTTTAATTTCACTTGAAAGTTTCACAACTAAAAACATATTTATCCTTTTAATAAATTATAGATCCAAATAAACTTTGAATATGATCAGAGAACAATACTCACAATACCTAAAAACTCGTAGTATCTAAATATTCTATATAAATTTTGTCCAAAGTGAAGGTTTAAATTTTATATAATCGTGTAGTCTCTCCATAAATCACTTTTAACATAATCCAACATACTAATTAAAATACTTTAATATATATTATCTCGTATTCCCGTAAGAATTGAAATTTGGTGTACATCCAAACGATCTATTTCCTCATTTATTTTTTACCAATTTTCAATTTTATAAAATTAAATTAATTTATTTTTTAAAATTATTAGTAATCAAATTGTTTATAACAAATAATTTATATAAATAGCACAACTAAAAAATATGTATAAAATTAACACCTCTTAATATTTTTAAAAATATAATCTTAAATAGTAAACAATATGCCATAAAACAATCTTATGACATTTTTATGCTTATTATTTCCGATAAAATAAAAAATAAAAAATGAGAAATATTTCTCTCTCCAAATATAATATTTTTATACAAAATTATTCGATAAATTAATAGTTGTGACAATGAATGCATATATCTTTCAATCCATCAATTAGACAGGACGTGGATCTGAATGTTCTGCTGTAAAATGTTTCACATTACAAATATAAATAACAAATATTTATTAATCAAAATAGTATAAATTTTAGGTTAAAATTAAAAAAAAAATTAGAAAAAAATACAAAAAATTCATAAAAATAAAAAATTAACACGTAACATTAATTTTAATATTGTCAAATCAAAATTAATAATAAAAACTAAATTAAAAAAAAAACTCGAGAACAAAACTATATTATTTCATAAATAGAGATACAAACAAATAATTCAACCTAAATTTTATTTCATGATTACTATGAATAATTTAAATTTTATTAGTATTATTTCCTAACTCTAGTCGCCTAGAAATTATCGACTTCGTATTAAAAATAGTAAAAGAAATAGTCTCACGGTAGACAAAAATGCATATGTGAATTAATGTATTTGTAAGCGTGTATTTCATATTAACATTATTCAGGTGTTATATGTGAATTAATGTATTTGTAAGTGTGTATTTCGTATTAACATTATTCACGGGTTAATTATATTAATAATTTTCTGTCACATATATGAGAGTTGGTAAGATTTGTAAGTGTGGTGTGATTTATGCAGTTTATCATTTACACGTTAAAAATATGGTTTGGACCAATTTCTCTTTATTTTTTTAATAATAATCACGTTTCTTTTTCTTTTATTTTTTTTCTTTCTTTTGGACAGAGTACTTTCACATGAATTGAAAGAATAAAATGTTTATTAGGTATGTAACAATTTCACCAGAAGAGTGCAGTTATATTTACTTTTTCATCTTGTAATTATATATATATATATATATATATATATATATATATATATATATTGTATACTTTTGAATTTTTTATATTCATATTAATTAAATGTTTTTAATTTGTCATAATGTAAGAAAAATCGAAAGGAGGAATTCATAACTAACTTTATTTTGGATAAATAATTGAAGACAGACAGTGATATCATTCTTTTCATATGAACGTTGAATAACATGTTTCTATGATGTTATTCAAGTGATAGAAGCATGTTAGGTGGATGAAGTAGCCTTGAAGTGGAGGAATCAAATTCCGCAAATAATAATTATATTCAGACACAGAAAAACAAATTGTGTACATATGAGCATCAATGTAATATTTAGTATAATTATTAATATTTTGATTTTTTTTTATGTTTCATGTTATCTTAATCTCTTGATTTTAAAATATTGGTTTTTGATTTTATATACGTTTGATTTTATTTATTTTAATAAATTAAAATAAGTCTAATATATTGGTATGAAAAAATTTAATTTATTAAAATACAATAAACTAAATGTAAACTTAAAAATGGCATTAAAGTTATAATAAATGTATATATATTCAAATATTATCAGATCTAAATATATATAAATATATATTGAATATAATATATTATTTTAAAATAAAGCAGATTTATTTAGTGAAATAATTCGTTTGATAAATTTAAATAAAAAAATAATTCATTCACTTCTACTCAATATTAGTTAAATAAATTTATCACATCTATTAAGTAAAATGGGTAAAAAATTAAACCTTAATCTTTGGATTATAAAACGTGAGATAAGAGGAAGATAGGGTTATGGGAACATAACATTTGGGTATGGAATACTTGGACAAGAACAAAATTTGTGTGGAAAATAACCGGATTGTGAAGTTTCTTGGGTTTGGTTGAAGGAAGAAGAAAGATCTTATACATTTAGGTCTACATATAATAAATTACAAGGTGATCCATAACTTCTTCAAATCATTTTGGAGTATAAAGGTTAGTTATTAGACACTAATACTAGAATGGAGAGTATTGTTGGATAAGGTGGCAACAAAGGACAAATTAATAGTCAGGGACACAATTAGACAATAATCTTTGTGAGTTATGCACATGAAGTGATAACATGTGAAACATATTTTCTTTTTCTTGTAAAGTAGTCCAAACTATGTGAGAAATGTGTCATGGGTGGATGGGAGTGAATGCATCGCATTATAATCATTTTATAATTAACTTCCAACACTTTCACCTCATGCAATTAAATAACAAACAAAATCAAATATGGAAAAGAATGCAGGCAGCTATTGTCTGGAAAATTTGGAAACATAGAAATGTGATACTATTTAAGCAGGGAAAGGTAGACTGAAAGGAAATATTTTGTATGGCACAAATGCATACATGGACATTGATGAAACAAAAACTACCTAGCATAATATTCTCATACAATGATTGGTATACTAATGCTCAATTCAATGCTTAAAGTCACTCTGAGTGAAGTTTGTTGCTCTTCTTGTGGTTAACCCATGGTATCTATTCTATAGATAGCAGAGAAGTTTTTTCTACCTTGCAGGGATTGTGTTTGAGACAATTCAACCTTTCTCAATTTTAATTCTTAAGATAATAGGCACCAAAATAGATAAGTGGATTATTGCTGATTGAGGCTAAAATGAATATATCAATAACATGCTGCAATTGACAATTAATATGAAGTTATACCAACAAAATGCTAAGGGATGCAAAGAAAGGAACCAGACATATGATATTTGTATTAAAAAGGACCACAAATGAAAAGATATAAAAACTATATTAGAAGAACATTTCAAATGTTTTGTTTTGTTGTTCTCTCCTTAAATTTTTTTCTTTTGTAAATATTCTTTTAAATGGATAAATAACCTCAAATACTTTAATATTAATATTTTTTATAAAGAAAAACGGAGCTGCCTAATATATATATATATATATATATATATATATATATATATATATATATATATATATATATATATATAACAAAAAAATAAAAATTTTATCTGGTTATAAATTATCATAGAGTAAGTTCTTTTTTTCCATAAACTCTTTATTCTTAGTATTTGGACTTCATTAGTTAATAATTTAAGCTTGTACTGCTCTTATTAGTTGATTTTCTTAACTTATTCACTTTTGATTGATTTAATTATAAACATGTAGGCACCTATGTTGTTTAAGAATTTTTAATTTTCTTTTGTTTATTGCTTGAAGTTTAAACATCTAGATGGTATAACACAATATTGTGTCATTCATAATTACTTGATAGAGTAATAACTATACTGTAATCATGGATGCATATATCTCTCAATTAATACAAAATTTCATAGTACAAGTCTAAACAACAAAATGTCTATATCAATGACAACGGTTTACATTTTATTTCAAACAAAATAAGATACATTTTACTATAAATAATATAAATTATAATCTAATACTATTTTCCAAACTTAATAACTTTTTTTTCTATGTTCCTAGGAATTATCGACTCCGTCATATTAAAAAAAAAAAAATAAGAAGAGAGAGATAGAGCAGTGAGAATTGTCGCATGTTAATTAATGTATTTATGAGTGTGTATTTTATATTGACATTACTCACCTATTAATTATATTAATCATTTCTCTGATAAATATATACTGTGTGTATTTGTTTGGACTAATTGTTCAATTTTGAATGGGTATTTCTTATACAAAAGAGTGTCTTCACATAAAAGGAAAGAACGAACATAGAAGAACCAATTAATTGTTGAAACACAACAAACTCTTCGTGCAACTGTGTATTTCTTATAATTATTTAATATATATATATATATATATATATATATATATATATATATATATATATATATATATTTAAAAATCATTAAAATTTTAGGATATTTTTTTTCAAAATTTGTATAGTTCATTTTTTAACTAATGTATTGTAATCTTACATTTTTTTTTTAATTTTAAGACAAAGAAGAGTATTTTTATTTTAGTTCTTCAAATTAAACTACGTTCTTCAAGATGATAGGAAATATTTATTATAAGAATATTTGAAAACATTTTTGTTTTACATTTATATTACTTAAATATTTGTAGTCAATATGTCAATTAAAACAAAAATTGAAAGGGAGGGAATCACAACTAACCTTATTTTGGAGAAATAATTAAATACACAGTGCTATCATTCTTTCATATCAACATCTACCAGTAGTTTCACGTTTGAGATTTTCTGATAAAAAAAAGTTAGGTAAGAATAAATGTACATGGTGGAGAAAATGTACACACATAACTCTTAGGAATCAAATTACATAAATAACAATTACATTCAAATAGAGAATAAATTGTGTACATATGCAAGTTGATGCAATCTTTGTCAGAATTAAATTATTTTTTTATTGTTTTGGTCTTTTTTATTTTCGATGTTATTTCAATCTCTCAATTATAAATTACCAATTTTTAATCTTATATATATCTTGTTTTTTTAATTAATTTAAAATTCAAGTCTAGTATATTTATCTATATCGATTAATTTGATATATTAAAATATAAAAAAAATGTAAAGTTAAGAATATATCAAAGTTTTTGAATTTTTATATATCTATTTAAATATTTATTACTTTTATACATTCAAAAATTTGCATCTCGAATATAACATATTATTTAAAGAAATCAAATATATTGGACGAAATATAATTTTGTGTTTGACAAAGTTAAATAAAAAAAAAAAACTTATTGTTCTCTAGTAGAAATTCATTGAACAAATATATTAAATCTATAGGATGAAATAGGTCTAAAAATGCTTATTCTTTGGATATTCACAAAATCATACTAGAGACGTAACCTAGCAAAATATATCACTCGTGCCCTATTGTAATTTATCTTAGAGTGAGCTTAATTTTATTCAATAAATTATTTATTCTCAATATTTTGACTCTATTTGTGAATAATTCACATTTGTTAAATTTTGATCCTCTTAGTTGAGAATTTTGATTATCTGAACTTATTCATCTTTTAACATTTTCTTTTGGTAGATTTAATGATAGACCTGTAGGCACTGTATATTATTGATAGTGTTTAACTTTCTTTTGTTTATTGCTTGGATTTTATGAAGGTTTTAGGTAAGGGAAATTATTTCAAAGTCTTGATCAATATAATTGTTGATTATGATTATTCTATTTGAGAATTTTTAAATTGATGAGTTGTATTTGTATTAGCACTTGAAATTGGGAGTTGACATGTTCAAATTCAGAAATATTAGTTATACCATGCAATCTATACTTTATATAATGTTTAGTGAATTTTAACCTTTTTAAAATGAATAATTGAGTTATTTTGAAATTGAAGCCAATTTTTGAAAAATTCTGCAGAATTGTTGGTTCTGTGTAATTCATTCAACAACTTTATCCAATAAATCACGGTTAATTTTATACTTGGTTCGCTTATCAAATTTTGATTCGCTTAACAATTTAGGTAAATTCACCCAATGAGGATTTGTTTAGCAAATCTAAACTTGGTAACGATTAAGATAATTTCGTAATTAAATTCCCTCAAGCAATTTCATTTCACATGTATTGTTTACATTAAAGTGTTTGATTTTAATTCTACGAGTTAAAATTATTATAAATATGTATATGTATATGTATATGATTTAAAACATGAATATTTAAATGTTATATGTTAATTTTGATTGTATTAATATATTTTGTTTGAGATTAAATATTTTGAAGTGACATGATGGGATATTAAGCATATCACTATAGAATCAAATTTTTAATAGATAAACACATTAATTAGTGGTTGGAAAGTTGTCTGAATTATTTATAGATGAACACAAGTTCAATATTACAATTATTTATACAATAATTTTACTCAAACCTATTGAGCAAAAGTTATTGAGTGAATAAAATGAGTTAAGTCATGTTTAATATATAAGTCTTGTGAAAGTTGTCTATTCAATATTTTATCTTATATTTCAATCCTATTAAACTAAAACTTATTTTTCAAAGTATTCTTTAAACGAACTTTGATTTATATGATCTGAAAACTTGATTTATTGAAGTTCAATATAATGTTAATGTTTTCAAAGTTTTAATCTATGTAATATTTAAGTGCCTCATAAAAAAAATAATTAATTGAATTGTCTTCGTCAAAACTTATGTACCTCAACTTGTGGAGATGGAACCAACAACCTCTTTATTTTTTTTTTTAAATGAATATTTTTGTATTGCTGCGAAAACATATCTTCTCATATTAATTTTCTATCCCTATATTAAATGTCGGTTTCAGTTCTTGGTGTCTTATTTCTTATGAATGCACATAATTAATAACTTGTATTACAATATATTAATTTACTAAAAAAAGTAGTTGTCTCATGAATAGGTGGTTGAGTTTGTGTGTACATTCTCTAATTGTGATTGTTCTTCTTGTTTGAGTACAGTATTTATTACGAGTGGCGAAGGATATAGTTCTTAACGAGGAATCTTGATTTTTGGATACCTTAGGAATATGGTATCTTTTTACTATTGTGATATGTCCCATTTCAACAACTCACTTTGTCAAAAGAAGTAAATAAATAAATTGATTTTTAAAATAAATATGGTTCTTATAATAGATTGGACAAATTATTAACCGTGTTTAAAGGTTTTGGTGAGAATAATTATTACAATAATGAACTGGTATGTCGACAAAATTTGGAAGCATTTTATAAATCTTTTATTTAACCTTTTTATAAAAAAATTTGACGACCTTTTTAGAAGTCTTCTCCTTTTCAATTTATTTCAGTTAAATATCATGATTGTTTTTAAAGTAAAGTTTGTCCTTTAAAACAATGAACCGATGATGAATAGTATTTAGATAGTAAGTTGCTCTCATATAGATGTTTTCATCTAAGGATGTTAATGAGATGGGTAAGGTATGAGTAGTAGCTCTTTTGTATTTTATCTACGGGTAAATATCCGTCTTGTATTTATATCCATATTTGTCGGATATCTATTATACGGATACCTACATAATATTTTAATATTCACAAATATTCACGATTATCCATGGTTATTTATAAAAAAATAAAAATAAATATTTAACAACATATTTTAATCGTAAATTTAAATAAAATACAATACATAACATTCATAAATTTTAAACAAAGTCCAAATAATCCATTTAAATAGTGTTAAATGTCAGTTTACAAAGAAATGAATTTTTTTAAAAACTAATTGATAAAAAAATAACTCATTCAAAATCAATATATTAATATTTTAATGATGTTTTTTTATAATTTAAATTAGAGTATAGCGGGTATGGATACTATGATATCTATACCCGCTTCGTTAACATGCGGGTATAAAAAATACCCGTACCCGTTACCCGTGGATATCCATTTACAATATTCATTTCTTACCTGTTGTGGATTTTATCCACAAATATCTATGGATACGAATTTTTTTGACATCCATATTTCCAACCTTACATATTAGGCTCAGGCCAACTTCGATGGAAACAATATTTAGAAATATATCTTATTATTCTTCTCGGTAGAGTTATCCTATTTTATTCTTACAAATAAAGTTGTGGGGTATTTGGTGTGAATTAAATAATAATAATAATAATAAACTTAATTATAATAATAACAATGAAAACACCCATCAAAATAGATACTATAAATGATGATAATAGTGTTAATATTAATATTAATATTAATCATAATAAAAAAAAGGTTGATTGAATATGTTTTTAGTTGATACGAAATGTAACAAAATATATATAACAAAATATAATAAGTTTATCTTGTAACATATATTTTATATTTTCATATTTTTATAATCTCTAAAAAATTTTAACACTCCCATATTTTATATTATAATACGACTTTTAAAATTTCATAAATTTACATCTTAATTAAGTTTGCATCAAACTCTCAAACTCAAAAAATAAAATACTGATTTAAGCAAATATTTATTTAAATGATAAGTGAAAATAAAGAAATTTCTATTTAACAATAATAATTGAAGTGATGAAGGTTAAGCCCATAAACTTTTTGTCCCTTACGCCCAAAGGACACTTTTTGATCAAATTTCTCTCAAATCACTTATGTGTACACTTCCGTATTTTAGTTTTTTTTTTTCGGAAAACCCTATGTATTAATTTTTAGTAAGTTATGTTGACATTTTTTAGCTTTAAAGGCATGGCATCTTAATTCTATACTACAATTGCTTTTATAAATAATAATCAATTTTAAAATAAAAAATAATTGATCAATACAATAACTATAACATCCCATTTAATAGTTTTTCACGTTATCAAATAAAACATTATATTATGATTAAGCACTGCAGATAGTAAATGAAACAACACTATAGAATATACAGCTGATATAGTCATCCAAAAACATATTCTATGAATTTGTGGTGAAGAACATAGGTATTCAAACATAAACTAAAACATCTCAAAACTACATGGCATCTAATCCATGAGCTCTACCACGGGACTACTCATCGATCACTCAGCTCCTGCTAGAGGGAGGGACATCACCATCTGGACTCGGCCCTGCTCACACCAACAACAAGTGATCATAGCAAGGAGAAACATAAAGAAAACAGACATGAACAATAAGGGTGAGCAAACTGAAATTTGAGGGAAAAACATACAGTTCATATTGAAAACATCAATCACAAACATATCGCAAGTATACATAAAATTCTAGACTCGATATCCGGATTGTGTAAGCGACATTGAAGCTCTTGGTGGCTTGCACCTGTGAAGGTTCCCAAGCTCTGCAGAGTTTGGACACAAGGGGTTATCACCCAACCTCTCACAGGGTAAGTCCCCTTCGCGTCTAAGGCTCTATCGAGTCCAAAGACTAGGACATCCTGCTACTCCTCACGACATAATCCATTCTACTCTACATGAGCATGAATGATTATTGGAGTTTCAGGATGCCATCCAATACGGATTCCTCATGTCCTTACACACACTAACAAACTCTTATAAATTTCCCTTGAAACTCCATTATAAACACAACTTCTCATCATTCACAATCATCAACTATTCGATTCTCACTATATCCATAAAATATTTCAAGCATACAGGAGAGTAACTGCACATAATTACAATACTTCTTATCACTTCAATCATTAAAACAGGATTTCAAGCCAACCACTGTAGGGGACCTCGCCCAAGCTAGAAAATCCAGCCTAGGCGAGAGGCCATCTCGCTCAGGCGAGTCAATCTCGCCTAGGCGAGACTCTAACAGTGGCCAAAATAAAAACCTGGACGAACTCTCGCTCAGGCTAGGCTGGCTCGCTTAGACGAGAACAGATCTCGCTTAAGCGACTCCAGCTCGCCTAGGCGAGACTTTGCGCAGGAACAGGGGTGATTTCTCTGATAGTTTCGCTCAGGCGAGAGTCACTCGCCCAGGCGAGAATACCAGTTTTCAAGCCTGTTCTTACATGCAAGGGTCCAGATTCATCACAAACTCAGCAACACACAATAAATCACACAATTCAATCATCAATTCGATACTTAAGCATACAATTTAGACTTATCAGGACAGATTCTAAATGGTTTGTGCAAAAGTTAGCTAACTCCCCTTACCTTTGGAAATTCCACTAGGATTGACTCCTCAACCAAAGAGAATACCTCAAACTCCAACCTAAGGCAGCGTAGGAAAGGGAGACTCAGCTTGGGAAAGTGGCTCTGATCTTGCTTCAGCCCTATATTCTGCAACAGGGAAGAGGATTAGACCTACTGCAGAAATTCTTTGGGTGAACTTGGTAGAGAGAAGGCAGAGAAGGGTAGGGGAAGGAGAGGGTATTAGAGAGGGAGTGGGTTTTTGTTTATGGTGAAGTGGTGGCAGAGGGGGTTTTCACAATAACTAATTTAAATATTAATTTATAATAAATTATAAATTATAAATTTTCAAAATAATTACTTATAAATAAAAAACTATTATTATCTAAAATAGTTTTTATTATGGATAAAAAGTATTAGAATATAAATTATTAAGTAATTTCATAAATAATTGGAAAAAAATAAAGCAAAATATTTTTTTCATAAGATAAATTTATATGATATTAACTTATGTGTGAGATTCAAATTAATATTTAGCAAAACCAAAATGTTATATAAGTTAAAGTGTAAATAAGTTAATTTTACCTCATGACGAGATTGACAGATAGAGAAAAGATGATAGAGAGAAACAAAATTCACTACTAATTCATCTTCCCATTCTCATAGTTGTAACAATATCTTTGACTCTACAAAACACCCACCATTGATGAAATATGCGTGGCGCCATGCGAGTATCAAAACTTACGGCGAAGAGAAAAGAAACAAAGTTTTGGTTTACATCACGCATATATCAGAAATGGATATGGCGTTGAAACGGATTCTGAAAAGATTAATGAGCGGTTGTCGTTTTTGTTTCCAGAATTGATGAGAGTCTGCAAACACAAAACCTCCATAGCTGAAAGAAACAGAGGCAGCCATAACACATAAAGCAGATAAGTGTCACCACCATTACAAATACGGAATGACCAATAAATCTAGTACTACTATTTCATATTACAATCTCCGAACTACCACTTAGGTTTGGTTTTTGGAACAAATATATGTTGCCTTGTTTTCGACACTCTGGTTGTTGAGACAAGCACTGTTGTATTGCCAGCCAAAGCAGTTACCAAAATCTTCGATGCTACGTACCTTATCTCTACTATGGATATATTCTAACTCATTTTCATCCATATATTTCTTTTTTTTAACTATTTTTTTTTTTATAAATTAATGTATAAACTGTTATAATGTGGATGTTCAACTACTATTCGTAAACATTTTTTCATAAATTTAGGTTAAATAATGCACAAGTTAGAAATTTTAAAACAAAGTTTCCTTGTAAAAGTTTTGTAGGAATACGTGTTTCAAAGTCCTTGGTGAGAAATTTTGAAAGGTTAAATGAGTAGTGATGACCATTTTTTAAATTACACCATTGCACGAAAGAGTTTAGGTCGTGGTTATTTTTGTCATTTGACTTCAGTTTAAGATTCGAGATATATCCGGTCGAGGTAAAAAAGAGTAACCTATTTACCTCAATTCACAACCGAGACATATTCAACTCTTACTGTTTCGGTTCTAGAAGCAACCAAGTCAGAAAAAAAAATAACTTTCTTCTTTATCCTTCTTAATTTATATTATAATTAGAATTTTCAATTTTGGTTCTTTACTAAGCCTCAAAATCTAGAATAGTGTGTTAAGTTGTTGAATTTGCATGATTTGATTATATGGTATCGATGAGTTAGCTTGAAATAAGATAATCAAAGAATTTATAAGCATAGATTTTGATTAGATCACTAAATTTAAATTGGTTAGTCATTTAATTGATTAAGAAGTGGCAAATTGAAATTACATTGAACAAAGACTTTCAGACTATTTTTGTATTCCAAAATTTTGAAATTGTTAAGTGTAGAATGTATTGGATGGACCAAAATTTTTGAGGGAGTCAAAATAATATACTCAAAATTTATATATTTAATTACTAATACTACTTCAATAAAAATAAATACAAAATTTAATATAGTTATAAATATAAAAGAAATTACACATATATAAAGGAATGTTCATCGTCGTTTTTTAATATTCTTGAGCTTATAAATAATTAAATCATAATTAAAAATTTTAGCTATTTTTTTTTTATTTTCAATGTAAATAATCATATTATCTACAAAATATTCATCTTCCATTCTGCTAATGTGCATAGATTGATCCAAAAGTCTTTAGAAGCTTTCATTTCATTGTTATGCGAATGAACAACCATATTGTCTTATTTTCATCTTCTCCGATAGTTTCTCTTTTATCACTTTTAAAATATGAATTTATTCTTTTATTTTTCATCAATATACCTATTTAAAAAAGAAGGTTAAGACTAAAAATAATTTATCATAATCTAATAAAAAATTGAGAGACATAATTACTAAAAAAATCTATGATAATCAAGTCACAAATCAAAAACTAACTATGATAAACCACATAATACATTACTTTTTATTCTATATTTATAAACAATGAATATACAAAAGAGTCATGAGATAAAAAATAGTGTTAAATATTAAACAAATATTTCACCATGAGAGACAAGAGAGAGTTACCTTTTTTTTTCTTTAAATGGAAGAGAATATATGAAAAATTAGGGCAAAAATGATGAGTGTGTCTAATTTTTTTTTTCTTCCGTAACAAAAGAAAATAGATAATCGCAAGAGATGAGTACAACGTGATAAACTCAAAAAGACAATTGAAAAAAAAAATATCTTAATAATTTTTTTTTCTTTACTATATTTGATTTTATGTTTTATTATTTATTAACATTAAATGTTTTACTTAATAAAATAAATAAAAATATACCTAATTTAATTTTCATTAATTTTCAATATATTACTACCTAATTTAAAGAGATTTATATAATTTAAATAATTTAAAAATACATAAAATTTATAAAAAAATTAAAATACATATAATTTAAAAAAAAAAATGTTTTGGGCCCTTGCCTCTTGTTTCCTCCGCCGGTGTGGATGACTGTTTTAGTTAGGCTTGAAAGTCATTGCCGTATGCATATTTTTCTCACTGAGGACACGGACCAAATGAAAGACTTCCAAATTTAGAGTTTCTCACTCAATTCAATAAATATCGCCTAAAAGATTGTTCAAAAGGAGAGAGTTGGATGCATCTTTTGTTTCTTCTAGGTTCCTAACAATATTACTCATGTGAAAGAACCTCTCTTTAATCATATTTTCCTACATTCTATCACTTCTTTCACTTAGTTTAATTTGTTTTTAAATAAGATACTATATTTGTGTTTTCAATGAAGTATTGTTTGTTTTAATTCCTTTATTTCACCCAAGTTATTGTATTCATCAATGTATTTTGTAATTGTGGTGTACAAATACCTAATTTAGAAAAGGAAATTATAATTTATGCCTCAATTCGTGTAAAAAGTTATTAAATTGCTTTTTATTTTTTTTTATAAAATATAAACTTTAATATTAATAAATAATAAAAAAAAGTAAACATAATAAAGAATAATAAAATTTATTGAGATATTTTTTTTATTCTCTCTCATCTTAAGTTTCTCATGTATTCATTTATTACTCTTACATATCTTCTTTTGTTTTTTTGTTTCTAAAAAGAAATAGAAAGTTATATATAAATTCATTCTCTCATTCTTAGTTCTCATCCGTCCTCTTTTAAGATAAAAAAAAAAAAGTAACTCTCTTCCTTCTCTTGATAGGAAAATATTAGTTTGATATTTACTTTTTTTTTTTCATCTTATGATTTTTTTTGTATATTTATTTTTTTATGAATATAAAAAGAAAAGTTATTTACTATATATGTTTTTTCATAACTATTTCTTAAATGTGACTTGATTATTATATTTTTTTTAGTAATTACGTCTCTCAAATTTTGATAAATTATTTTTTAGTCTTTATTTATTTTTAAATAGGTATATTGATGAAAAATAAAATAATAGATTCATTTTTTGTAAAGTGATAAAAGGGAAGATACCCTTCAAGATAAAAACAATACAAATTTACTTCTTCACCTATTTTCAAGCATGATACTAGGAATTCAATTGTTGAATTAGAGAACTATTTCTTAAAACTCAAATAATTATAAGTGGGAAGTTTCATATTAATTCTTTTGAATTGTAGGTGGAATGTTTCATATTAAGTTTTTGGAACATATTATAAGAAAATGTGTTCAAATACGGGAATATCCAGGGAAAGAGATGAAATTAAAAAAACTAATTTAAAATGAGTTTCATATCAAATACAATTTCAAAACTATAATTTTTGTAAGGAAAAACATACAAAAATTTCACTACTAAATTATATATAGTTTTTTTATATTAGTAATAATAATTAAGTATATAAAATTTGAGTATATTATTTTGTAATTAAATTGCATTGTAATATTCTATGAGTAGTTGAACTCCCTCGTGTCCAGGTTTGATGTAATCAATTCTAATTCTATTCACTTCTACTTCTTGGATATTTATCTTTGCTTTCATTCAATTGTTTGTGGTTTGATTTATGCTTAATGATGACTTGATCATTCATCTATTTAACTTGTTTGGATTGAGTTGGAAAATTGGTCTCAAATTGTGATCCAATCACATCATCATACCTGTAATGGTGCTTATTTAAATAGCAAGAGGGGATGCTGGAAGAGAGAGTCATGCATATTAAAGCAAAGATTCATTCTACCAGGATTTGAGGAATCACACTGGGTTTGAAGTCCTTAGATTCTAGTTCAGGGGTGAACCTTGATCTACATATAAAGAGGTACTTCTAGGATATTTAATTATTTGCATAATAAGTTAACAAGATGGGATGGTAGTGGTGTATAGAAGAAGATGAGATGAAATCAATTCATAGTCCTTACTCCACTCTTTATCACAAACCAACAAAAAAAAACTATCAATATACTTGTTAATTGTTAAATCCCTGTGAATACGACACTTGATACAAACTACGTACCAATGCACTTGTTGAGAAATAGTTGTTGTAAAACAGTCATCAGAGGTCATTAATGTTGGTTCTTTCAAAAATTCAATTAGCTCCACATATTTTAATTGGTATCAATTGAGTCTCTATTTTTTAAAATGTGTAACAATTAAATTATTTCTCTTAGTATTATACTACGACCATTAAATATGTGTCATGTATCCGTTTATGATTTTTTTTAATTTGTTGATTATTTTTTAATTTTTTAAATATGTGAAGTCATTGTTATGCCACATGTCAAGTCATTGTCAAAATATCAATTTGGTAACTTTTACATGAATGTTATACTAATATTTTTTATTAAAATTGATATTTTTATTAAATATTTTTAACAAGTTATGTTAATTTATATTTTATCACATCAAATTTTATTTTGGTTTTTATTTGTATTTATATTTTAAATAATTGTATATAAATTTATATAGATTTATAAAGTTATATTTTAAATATTTGTATAACATTATATATTAATAATTTTTATAGTTGATTTAAAAATCACAATTATATAAATTATTTTAAAATAATTTTATAACAACATAAAATAAATATATTAACATTTTACATATATATATATATATATATATATATATATATATATATATATTTATTTGAGTGCCATAAATGAAGGTCGTTGGTGGCAAAGATCACCAACTGGAATCGAAAATTTACTATTCCAGTTGAAAAACTAAATAATTTAACTTGGCGCAAAGACATAATATTAGAATCACAAATTAATAGTGATAGTAATTACATGAGGAGGAGAAAGAACACACATACAAAAGTGGAACTTCTTGACACCAAAGACTTAAATTTCTTGCATAGGAGTGATGAAACAAACATAAGAGGGCAAATTAATGCGTTTTAGAATTGTATATAACCGAACTTGTTAAAACTAAATGTATGTTTACATAAAAAAGTATAACTTTAGGAAAACACTTAATCTTGCAGATTAAAAAAAATCACTTTGATTGACCAGTGATATGATTGAGGAGGGTTTTAAATGGGTACCTAATAGCATGGCTTGCATTAAATAGAAGGGGTTATGGTCCGAATTAAACTATTTATTATTCCATGGCTTTCTAATTAAAACTGTGTGAGTTGAAATGTAGTGGTGAAATAAAGGAACAGAGCGAAGTTGAAACGGGTGAGAAAAGTGGGAAAAAAACGGTGCCGATAATTTCGTATGGGCAAGAAAGTGACTTATAATTCTTAGCATTAGGCGAGGGTGATTTTTAATTTTTTTGGTGTTATATATACCTTGTTTACACTTCATCTAAAGAAGGGTGGTGGTGAAGGAGAAATTGCTTCTTCTGTGAGGGGTTCAACAACCAACTACTTTTTTTTCTTGGCCAACAAATGCTGTTTAATGAACAATCAATTTTGTATCAGTTCTCTCTCTCTCTCTCTCTGGTTCTGTGTGAAGAAGTTTTAATTTAAGAGAGCGAAGCCCACACGCTTTCATCAAACCAAACATAACAAAACTAAATAAGAAGGGTACTTGGCCTTGCATTGCGTCCTTCCATTAACCCACCCTTTAAGATTTCAACATCTTATTCTGCTGTCTCTGCAACTTTAGAAACCATCACTGCCTCAACTTTTCAGATGCCATTCTCCACTCCCTTCACGTTACATAAATAGACACACCTTTTTCTTCTTCACCCTCACACTCATCACCATTTTCTTCTCCTCTCTCATCCGCAACCTGCATCATGCAAATGGCTGTGACGGCCAAGGCTAGATCCGCTTTGGTGATGAGTGCAAGGCTTGTGAATGAGGCAGTGAGTTTCGTCGCGTTCTGCGTCCTCGACCTCGTCGATTTTCTCTTGTGCTTTGTTTTCAAAGCTGTGGACTTGTGGATTGAAGCAGATTTCAGACCCTGCTATTGCTCTTCCACAAAGGAAGCAATCACCAGCAGCGGAAAGATCTTGGTTTCCGAGCAAGGTGGGGAATCCAAGATCGTGTCCCTCACCTCTTCCAAGCTTCGGTTGGAGGATATCTCTGACACGCTTTACTCTCGACCCTCGTTGGTCTCCGAGGTTTCAAAACTAACCCTCAACGAGCTCAAGAGGTTCAAGCTGGAGGATCCCGTTCTACATTCCAAGAAAGTAAACGGACACGGAAACGGAAACGGAAACGGAAACTCACGTTGTTCCACATTCACCGTCAACACCACCATTGTCGAAATGCTCCAGGGCAAATTCGGGAGACACCATCCCCACCAAATTCCTAGGTGGTCGGACTGCGATTGCAAATACTGCACGAGTTGGATCTCTTCCTCATCCTCTCCTCACAACAACCCCAATGCCAAAGCCTCACTCTTTGTAAACTCCCATTTTCCCACCACAGGTACCAAATTCTGCTGATGTAAATCGTAGGATGTTCCAAATTTTTGTAGCATTATACTATGTTGTCTGAACTTGGCATAATCGTTTAATGTGGTGATGTAGATGGTGAAGCAGGAGATGACGTGGTGTTCATACACGGGTTCATTTCATCGTCGTTGTTTTGGAGTGAGACGGTGTTCCCGAACTTATCTAGCGCGGCTAAGTCGAGTTACCGGTTATTCGCGGTTGATCTTCTTGGGTTCGGGAGGAGTCCAAAGCCGAGCGAGTCAATGTACACGTTAAGGGAGCATTTAGAGATGATAGAGAGATCCGTTTTGGAGGCCCATAACGTGAAATCCTTCCACATTGTGGCCCATTCCTTGGGTTGCATTTTGGCACTCGCACTTGCTGTCAAACACCCCCATTCCGTCAAGTCACTCACCCTGCTTGCTCCAGTAATTACTTATTAATCACTAATTAATTACCAATTAATCAAAATTTTCTTATTATATATATTTATGTGAAACTGATTTGTGAAATTAATTGGGCAGCCATTCTACCCGGTGCCGAAAGGTGAAGCGCAGGCCACACAATACGTGATGAGAAAAGTTGCTCCGAGGCGCGTGTGGCCACCCATGGCGTTTGGCGCGTCGTTGGCGTGCTGGTACGAACACATATCGAGAGTGATTTGTTTGCTTATCTGCAAAAACCACCGTATTTGGGAATTTTTAGCCAAACTCATCACTCGAAACAGGTAAACCCACCTCTTCTATTTTCATTCTCCTTCCAACTTTAATCATTCTCTATTTAGTTGGCCTATTTTTGACCCTTGTTTTTTTTTTCTTCTCACGATCTCTTTTCTTTTCTTAGAAGTAATTAAGAAAATCCTAACCTACCAAAATAGTATGTAGTATATTCAACTACAATTGCGGTTTATTTCTATGTTAATTAAATTTAGATCTTAGTTTTCAAAGTTCTATACTGTTTGTGTTTTTTTTTTTACTTAAGGGTCTTCAATTTTTTTTTCAAAAAATGATTTTTTTTTCTTAAATTTTTTATTTATAAATTAAAAAAGGTTTTGAAAAAAATTGTTTTACAGATTTAATTTTTGAAGATTTAATATATGTATTTTAACTATAGATATTAATTTTTTTTAAACTTGAAGGTAAAATATATTAGTTTCTTTTATATTTTAAACTAAAAATATAAATAAATAAGTCTTTTCATGTTTATTGTTTTGCATTATACTTGTATAAAGTTAGTTTTTATTACAAGTAGTGAGCGAATTTCAGAAAAGTAAGTTTTATAAATGTAGACACTGACTCTTAGGATAATAAATCAAGAACCAAACTACGACAAGAAATAATGTTTTGAAAGCTATATATATTATCTATGTTGAGAGTTTATTGTTCTCTCTCTCTCTTGGTTGCTTTTAAAATTAACATTTATTGTAGATAAAAATTAAAGTGACACCCTAGTAAGTTATTACCACATTAAAATTGTTACAAATTGGATCTTTATAGTCACAACAAATTCACATGTTCTCATGCAAATTGTAAGATTACACACCGATCATCTTATAATTAAGTATTTTTTGTAATATTTTATTACATTGCACTTTTTAAAAAAATACACCATTACTTAATTAACTATTGTGTAGTAACAAAAATTCCCAAAAAAACATTTGTACTTTAAGCCTCAATCTAAAAACTATCTTGCTGTCACACTTTAAGCCATGAATGAGCAAAAACTTTAGGGCAATAGTCATGTGTCATGTCATGTTCCCTTTAAGAAGTAGAAAGGGATATATTTCAACCATGGAGTTATTTCATTAATTTGTGAGGCACACAAGCTCTTATTTATTCCAAAAAAAGAAAAGGAAAACATAGCTGTGACGGAAAGCATAGCTTTTAAATATATATTTTTTTATTTCTCATGATTAGTATGCTTATAGTGATATAGCCCTAAACTTGAATAAGAAAATATAATTGGATAAGAAGATTTTATAAAGAATGATGATGGGTTTTCTTTTTCTCTTAACAAAATACTAATCATAATAAATGCACCGATTTCTTAATTAATGCACCGTTATACTTAGTAATGCAGATTTTTTTTCTCATTAGCATCAATGGTATGACACACCCATTTGATAATTGCGAGATGGATATGGAGTTGAAGAAAAACAAGAGCAACCGTCCAAACATAAATTTGCATCCTTAATGTTTTGGACTTTTTATCCTCTTATTTATGTTTTGGGTTTTTTTGTTTGATTAAAAAAAAACCTTATTAGGGTACAACGTTGGTAATTAATAACTTGGTATGGTAAGATCTAACAGCTAGACCCCATAGTTGGGGATCACTAGTCAAACGTGTCAGAATGTAAGGACAGAAGAAGAATCAGATTTTATTTTATGGTTGCATTTATTAATGATTCTAGGTTTGATGGCCATGAATGAACCAAAAGAGATTAATTTGAAGTGTGTTGTTGGTGAGAGAGACTCTTCATCTAACATGAACTCCCCTATTAACTCATCAGAGTATATTATTTTAATTTTCAACAAAGTTTTTATAAAAAGATGATTAGCGTAGAAAATTGAATCTACGAAGAAAAAGAAAGTAAATAGTAACGAGAGATAGTATTAAAAAAGATAATTATTTTCAAATTGTTATGGGATAGGTCGAATCCATGATTTTTTCTCTATTTCCTTCCCTTTAACATCTTCATCTACCATGAACTACCATATTAATTAGTTTCAGTGTGAACTTGTTGAATCAGAGTGAGGACGTTCTTGCTGGAAGGGTTCTTCTGCCACACACACAATGCAGCGTGGCATACCCTACACAACATCATATGTGGAACTGCTGCTAAAATTGGAACCTATTTAGATGCTGTGAGAGAAAACCCAAAGTGCAAAGTGACAATCTTCCATGGGAGAAACGATGAAGTGATACCAGTAGAATGCAGCTATGAGGTTCAGAAACGGATTCCACGTGCAAAAGTGAGAGTTATCGACAACAAAGACCACATAACTATTGTTGTTGGAAGACAGAAAGCCTTTGCTCGAGAGCTTGAAGACATTTGGAACAGCACCAACCACAACTAGATAAATATTAATATATATGGATGGATATATATACATATATAATTATATAATTATGCTGCATGTCGTGTCAATGCTCTTACGACCAGTGGTAACTACTAGATTAAATTTCTGCTTAAAGTTTCCCTGTGCCAACTCAAGTGTTGTTGTATCTTTTCCTGTAACAAACAAATGTGTCTATTTAACAAGTTTGGGTGTTTGGATCACAACCTGTTCTAAACCAAAGAGAAGAAAAACTTCAATAAAAGTTATATTCAAATATATTGCACTGTGTTCTTTTTTGTTTCCCTTTTTAAATGAATATGATTATTGCTTCTTCAACCCTATAATGAGCAAATAGATTTGAGGGTAAACTTTTTTTATTTTCTAAGAGATTTTGAGGTGAAATTTGGTGAATTTGGGATGAAATTTGTAAGAGTTTATAAAAATTTTGATAAAAAAAATAATTAATAGATTATAGAATATATGATTATTTTTTTGTCCTTATAATTAGTATTTAATACTTATGGGTTTATATATATATATATATTTTTTCATATGATTTATGGTCATAATCATTGAGAGATTGTGGTTATATAGTATTTATTTTTCATATAATATATTTCCCTTCATGTGTAAGATGACCTTTTTTTTTGTTATGCTTATACGGTCAGTCATTCCAAACCATCGGTTCTAATACCACTATGGTGACATTAGTCTTACATACCACTATGGTGACATTTTTTGACACCACTTTTACTCCAACATCTTAAGACAACGGTGTTATGGGTCTTTATTTTTATATAGTGATTAACTTTGTCTATTTTATCTAATATGAGACTTTTAACTCACATTTGGACTATTCTTAACAAATTTTGTTACCTACACTTATGCTGTTGCTTCCATTACCATCGCTGCTGCAAGGGAAGAAGATCAGGGGAGAATGTTGCTAAGGAAGAAGAAGATATAGAATGCGATAAAATCTCATTCCAAAAAGCTATTTCTAATGCGTATTTCATGTGTTTTAGAAAGTTTTATTGGAAAGTTTGTTACGAAAAGCTTATTCCTGAATGCATTTCATATTTTTTAAACTTTTATTTCGGAAATTGTTTCGAAAATCTTGTTTCAGAAGTCATAGTCTGAAAAGTTCTAAAAATATATGTATTTTGGATATCACTTTCACGGCGGAGAGTAAAATGGTGATTACGAAAATTAAGGGACTGCACGAAGAAATTGTGGGAGTACAGAAAGTAAAAGCCTATGAAGAAACAATACACTTATAGTCATTTTTATCATGAATGGTGTCTTCAAACTTTCACGAAGCTTGTGGATTTCCTTGTACATGCATGGAGAAACCAGATGAAATTAAAAATATAAAATAAAAATTATATGTGACTATTTAAATCAGAAATTACTGTTAACTATTCAAAATCTTTTACTTTTCATATTTTGAAATGTGCATGTAAATATCCTCACACCAATCCCATAAATGAACATAAATTATTAATGTTCTTTTTTAACTTTTTTTTATTAATTTAAATAAGTTAATAAATAAAAGATTCAACTTTTTTTCTTTTAGAAGAGCTACTGAGGAAGCTAAGATTTTCAAATTCAATATTAGTTGGACAAGATCCACCCAAATCGGGTCTTGACATATTGTTAATAGGATAGGTCAAAATATAGATTGAACTAACTTGTTTTAAATATCCTTAACTTACGATAAACATTGAATGCATGTTTAATCTACCTATAAAGCAAACACTATCCATCAAATATGTTAGACTAAAAAAAGATATCCAAAAATAGGCTTAAGTTGATTACACTAAATTTCATTTTTTTTTTCAATTTTACCTATCTTGTTTAAGTCATAAATAAAACTAAAAAAACTATATTTAAATTTTCGATGTGCATGTAGGAGGAGAAGAAAAAAAAATCAATTTTATATCTCGTATCTTGTTAATTCAAAGCATTTAGGGTCCAAAATATGCTATTAAATACACACTAAGTGTAATTTTTCAAATAATATATATATATATATATATATATATATATATATATATATATATATATATATATATATATATATATATTTTTTTTTTTTTTTTTTATTTTTTTTGTATCTT
>Ga0214542_1001935_pt1 | contig 42831 bp, 43 predicted proteins | sample CNSS1metaG_FD_160096 | JGI IMG/M metagenome (GOLD analysis project Ga0214542, IMG submission 160096) | Root nodule microbial communities from cowpea collected in UCLA plant growth center, Los Angeles, California, USA - CNSS1 | ecosystem: Host-associated > Plants > Roots > Nodule | place: USA... | reverse complement strand
TCTTCTCTTGAGCTTTGTGAAAGGAACCTTCACATCTAGATAGCATGCTATCTTAATGTCCAGTGGGGATTTCACTTAGCTTTCTTAATCAACTCACACCATATTCAATAATGTTAAAAAGGAACAACATAATCCTTCATCACTTTTCCATAGCTTCCTCACCACCATCTTCCTTGGAGGTCTCCAACTTGACTTGCATCATATAACTAGGAAGGAACTCCTCCATCACACATTAAAACAAACAAAGGCATTGCATCAAACAATATAATCAGACAACACCATATTGTAGATAGTCAAGCCATATTGTGATATAACCTAATAAGTATTTGTAAAGAGACTTACCAAGTATTTTTCCTAAAGTTCGTTTATGTATTGTTTGGATTCACTTAATGTTGATTGTTTAGTAATAGCCTAATAACATTGTTCCAACAGAAGACTTAATTTAAGGTGTATATTTATTGATTTATGCCTTTCTTCCTTGTTTACTAAGATTGTTTGGATCATCTAGTAATTGGTGTGTCTAATGGACATTGTCTAATGAAGTGTGCATGTTTATAGTTGTTATTAAATTTTTGTTTTATTTAGAGAAGCAAGTTTTATGTTATATTGTTAACTATAGTTATAACTAGTCTATATATAGTTAAAGGGTTAGGTATGTTTTTAGTCCCTGAACTTTGACGCAAAATTGGAATTCATCCTTGTTCGAAACTTTAAAGCATTTTGGTCATCAAACTTTAAAATTGAATGGATATAGTTCTTTTAATCCAATTACATTAAATTTTTTTGATGTTCCAAACATGATTCATGCTAGTATTTGAGTTACATATAACATTTGACACGTTTTCACTTTAATATCTACTAGAAAAGTGTTTGACACTTAAAAAAATTTAGCATAATTAGGATAAAAGCACTATATTCATTCGTTTTTAAATTTTAGGGACCAAAATGTATCCAAGTTTGGGACCAGGATGAATTTCAATTTCGTATTAAAGATTAGGGACTAAAAATATACTTAAACCATACTTAAACATATCTAACTTAGTCTTGAGTTGGAAAGTTGGATTGATATGAAAATATATCATTCCTTTTTTCATATATTATTTCTTTTATTTATCCTTTTATACATTCTATACTTTGTTTGGAAGACCATCTAATTTTAAATTGTTAATGTCATACCTCAGTAAACATGTTTTTATGAATATTTAATTTATAGTGAAAAAATCTATATTAACATCGTATAATTGGTGTTAAGCCTAAATTTTCCTAAATTTTCCTAAGCCTATATGTTTTTTTGGTTAAATACTTCTTTCGTTTCTTATTTAAAATAAAGATGTAATGTTTCTACTTTAGAAAACCCCAAATTTTAGTTTAGTACTTAATTTCACATATGATTATATTTTTTAATCATTTTTTTAATATTAAATCTTAAAATTAACATATTTGTGTTGTATAATGTCAAAGTGTTCCTATGGAGTACACGACCTGATCAAGTACATGTCGGTCCTCTAAGATGACATGTACTCGACTTACACTAACAGACTGAGCCAAGATCACTATCGCTCATAAGAGCTAGACCATGGGATTAATTGCGCTGATATGATTACCAGGTAATTAAGTTACTTGGACCAAAGCCTAACCAACAGGTAAGGTCGATGAATTGTAATATTAAAAACACATTTTATGAACTACGTTGATTATGTATTCATTCGCATTTACTCTAACATATCATATTGACTTTAACACCAGAGTATCTTTTGCAAACAAATTCTTTTCAAATGATCTAGCACAAGTCAAAGTTTGAGGAAGATTTTGTACTTCTTAGATATTTTGCTCTTTATGATTCTGCATGACGGAAGCACATTTGGGTAATCGATGAACACATATCATGAACAATGAGATGGAAGGAAGCAAAGAATGTAAAAGAGAAAAGGTAAAGAAAAACAGTTTTCTTAATGTATATGTATTACACTGTACTATATCTAGGCAAATCTCAAGAACTATTCAGCTGATACCGCCTATATATAGTCCTATGATAGAAATAATAGACGGATAATTAAGATTACATACATGGCGGCCCAGGCCAACAACTCTGAAGCATGTAGTGTAATAAAGAGTTGTTAACTCCAAACTCAAGCCCCTCACAGATACACAAAATTTGGGCCCAGCCCATGCCCATAGAGAATTAGAATATTGGTCCAAGATGGCTAAAGGGGGGCCTAGCCCACAAGAAGGGGCATACACATTTAATGACTCTAGCATACATGTCAGAAACATGGCAATCTCATTCACCAAAAACAAGAGCAATTACACTCCATACTCTCCCCATGGCCATTCGCAAAATGGGGAATGCACATCTTGGGACCATTCACCCCAAGAAAAGGGCAAGTGAAGTTCCTCATCATTATCATTGACTATTTCATGAAATGGATGAAGGCTAAGCCGTTGGCCACAATCACAGCACAACAAGTCCAACAATTTGTTAGGAAAGACATTATATGCCAATATTGAGTTCCGCACATTATCATAACCAACAATGGCCGACAATTCATAGATAAGGAACTTGTCAAATTCTACACCGGTCTCGGAATCAAACATGTCACCAACTCAATGGAACGTCCACAAACCAACGGACAACCTGAGGTCGCCAACAAGGTCATATTGGTCGAATTGAGAAACAGATTAGATGGCACAAAAGGCTATTGGCCAGAGGATTTGTTGGAAATATTATGGGCTTACAGATGCATTCCTTAGTCCGCCACCAACGAATCCCCCTTTAACTTGGTTTACGGGGCAACAACAATGATACCAGTCGAGATTGGAGAACCCTCCTTACGCCGACAAGTATACAACCACGACCAAAACCAACAAAACTTATGTACCCACCTAAACCTGTTAACTGAGTTACGTGAGAAAGCATAAATCTGAAATATCGCAGTAAAACAGAGGGCGGCCAGGAAATACAACTCGAACCTATGCCCGCGATCATTCGTCAAAGGGGACCTAGTTTAGAGAATGGCCAGCAACACAAGGAATAAGGATGGCACATTCTCAGCTAATTAGGATGGGCCATATCGAATACGAGAGGATGTAGGAAAAGACGCGTACAAACTCAAGCAGCTATCAGGAGAAGAGATACCGAACACATAGAACGTGTCTCATTTAAAGTTCTACTTTAATTAATACTGCCAATGTAATAAACACAATGTTTGTAAGCCTAGGTGTACTTTTTTTCCTCACTTGACATTTTTTCCCTAAGGAGGATTTTGGCTACGAAGTTTTTAACGAGGCACCCCGACCTTATGAATAGAAGCAAAGGGTTTTTCCTTTACTAAATAGATTCGCAGATTATCTTCTTAAGTTCCCCACCACTTACCAAAGTAAACAGCCTGGGTCAAACACAAATTGTTATAATGACTTTTTAAGTTTCCCACCACTTAACAAAGTAACTAGCCTGGGTCGAACACAAATTGTTAAAATGACTTCTTAAGTTCCCCACCACTTACCAAAGTAAGCGGCCTAGGTCGAACACAAATTGTTAAAGAGACTTCTTAAGTTCCCCACCACTTACCAAAGTAAGCGGCTTGGGTCGAACACAAATTGTTAAAATTACTTCTTAAATTCCTACCACTAACCAAAGTAAACGGCCTTGGGCGAACATAAATTATTAAAATTACTTTTTAAGTTCCCCACCACATACCAAAGTAAGCGACCTAGGTCGAACATAAATTGTTAAAATTACTTCTTAAGTTCCCCACCACTCACCAAAGTAAGCAGCCTGCGTCGAACATAAATTGTTAAAATTATTTCTTAAAGTTCCCCACCACCTACTAGAATAGGCGACCTGGGTCGAACACCAGCATTATTATGTTGTTTTCTCAAAAAATTGTTAAAATTATTTCTTAAAGTTCCCCACCACCTACTAGCGTAGGCGGCCTTGGTCGAACACGAGCATTATTACGTCATTTTCTTAAAAAAATTGTTAAGTTATTTATCAAAATTCCCACCACCTACTAGAGTAGGCGGCCTAGGTCGAAAACCGGCATTATTATGTCATTTTCTTAAGAATCATTAAGTTATTTCTAAAAAATTCCCCACCACCCACTAGAGTAGGTGGCTTTGGTTGAACACCAACATTATTATGTTGTTTTCTAAAAAATTCTTAAGTTATTTTCTAAAAACTTTCTCACCACCTACCACAATAAGCGGTCTAGGACGACCATATCGAACATTATAACAATTCAAAGGCAAAAAAATCATCAACAATGCGCGTCTATAACACAAACTAACAGCATCACACAACATCAAATATACGGAAAACAATCATCATGTTAACAAACAAAAGAAAAAATTGTATGAATTATTACAAACTTAGGATTAATATCAAATTGAAAATTTAAAACAGTAATCCTAAGTTGTTGGTTGCTTCACGTCCACCTTTGCGGCCACGGCTTCATCTAGGTTTGCATCTACTTCGACCACCAACTTCTCAGCTACCTCCTCTAGGCTAGATTCCATTTTGTTCACAAGCAGCCCATCAACCACATCTTTGTTCACGTCAAATTTGGCCTCAAACGCGTAGATATCCTTGTGGAATAAGGCCGCTTGTCGCAAATCCTTCTGAAAACCGTTAATATGCTCTTGGATAATATGACGATTCAGGTCTTCTAGTTCTCTTTTGAGCTTGTCATGCTTCTCTTTCAGCTCGTCATAATCGGTCTCCAGGTCAGTGATCTTCTCATTAAGTTTTTTTCTCAAAATCTAAGCACCTGAACCTCCATGACCCTAGTTGGTTCCTCTCGTCCATCCATTCCTCCTTTTCCTTTTTCCAAGCCTCCTTCTCCTCTGCATACTTGTCAACAAGGACCTTTAGTTCCTCTCTTAAATCCTCCACCTTTGATCGACCGCCTTCCTTCAACTCTCTCTAATATAGGCTGCCCACTATGTGCCCCAAGATCAACGCCTTACTGCTAAACTCCAGCATTGCCTTGACCATGGTGATGGGCTCCATGTTGTAAATAGAGTTAACCAGAGACTCCGCCAAGTTAATTTCAATATCACGACGGACGATAGTCTCCGGCAGCTCGATCAAACCGGCCTCAAGCTTCTTTGCACCAGCAAAAGATCCCGGCCTAAACAATGTTGCCCTCACCTTCTTAACATCTTTTCCACCACCCTGCCTAGCGGGAACTTCCGCTTTCCTCTTCGTCCTCCATGAACGTGAACCTCCACCAACGGATCCTGAAGGTTAGGAACTTCAGTATTCCCAGTGTTCTTGGCCTTGGCAGCCTTTTCCTTGCGTAGGGCCTGGAACAAGTTCAGGTTCTTCTTCCCAAGTTGAGCCATATGACCTGCAATGGCGGCAAACACCGGTTAGTTTCTTCCAAAAAAACATAGCGGTTAAAACACAAAAAGATACCTTTTAAATCAACAATGGGATGCATGGATAAATAAACTCTAACTATAAGCCCTTAGTGGGCATCTTATCATTAAACTTCATCAAAGTCTCCACCACCTCCCTATCAGCTACTGACAACTCATTTCTTTCCATATCCTTATAACACCAAGGGTTGTCAGTCTAGCTGAATGGGAACTTCGTACTCCCATCATCGTTATAAAAGTAGGAGCGACATGGCTCCTTGACTACCACTTTAAAGAAACCATCTTTAAAATGTTTAAATGATTGAGAAAAAGCTTTGAATCTGCTTATCTCTGGCCAACTTATCAATGACAGCCAGGTGGTTAGACTTTTGGGCCGAGTATCATAGAAGTACAAGAAGCATTGAGGTGACGGCTGAAGGTACAAGGACCGGCACAGCACCCGGAACGCTTGCAGGTAAGCCCAACTGTTGGCATGCAGCTGAGTAGGGGCGACATTAAGTAAGCGCAGAACCCCCATGGTGAAGTCATCAAAGGGCATCCTCACGTGCAACTAGGATAAGTGGCACATGTACATATAAAAGAAACCCTTTAAGGCCCTCTCCTAACTGTGGCAAACATAGTCAATAGCGTTTACCCTCTCCAAAGCCACTATTTCCCGGCTAATGTTCCTTTCTAGGACAAGTATACAGTTTATCAAGACTTCAGCAGACGAGACCATCTGAACAAGGAATACTGAGTTCGCACGTCCTCGGCCACCCATCCATATCTGGCTTTTGCCGGCAAGCTATTTTTTGCCAACTCCTCTAGCGGATCCTCCCTACTTTCAACGGTTATCTCCATCAAAATTATTCCCTCGCCGCCCAGCTGGCCACTACCCTCTCCCCCTGACTGTCCACTCCCACTATCCGAACTAGATGTTGACACACTATGGCTATCACTTGACATACCTTTTCGAATTTAAGATGACGGCAGAAAAAATGGATGTATCAGACAGATAAACAGGAACACATGTCATTCTTCTCAAACTCTAGCAAATGAAGCAAGATGACCAAATGTTTCTACCCACCTTTATTTATAATCAACTTTTGAACAACCAAAAAGTTTTCCCGCCCAAATCAATTAGAAGATGAAACGTCACGACAAAGGCGAAGCATCACAAGTTAAAAATGGCTGCACAAATCCTTCTTATAGGACCCCTAACAACTGGCACCCCTTCACCTACGTCCATCACGTCTGACATAGTCTTAGCAATGTTCATCATATCTCAAGACTAGGGGACTACTATACCATACCATACCAAAAAATAAGTTTTGCTTACCGAAATCTGGAAAATTTAAAACAAACACGCATATTGCAACATAACTCATCACCAAAAATCAACAGATAGGTATGTTAAACACATATCATTAGCGCTGATACGACCCACCTCTTACTCCAAACGGATAGAATCCAAACCTTCAACGCGATATATATCTTGCCAAAGGCTGGGGGACTGATGTACTATATGTAGGCAAACCACGACAACTATTCAGCTTATACTGCCTATATATAGTCCTATGATAGAAACAATAGACGGATAATTAAGATTACATACATAGCGGCCCAAGCCGACTACTATGAAGCATGTAGTGTAATAAAGAGCTGTTAACTCCAAACTCAGACCCCTCACAGATACTCAGAATTCGGGCTCAGCCTAGGCCTATATAGAGAATCAGAATATTGGCCTAAGATGGCTAAAGGGAGGCCTAGCCCACAAGAAGGGGCAGACGTAGTTAATGACTTTATAAATACATGTGGACCCCTAACAATTAAAGGTACGCTTTCATTAATTTACAAAATCTTATAATTGATTTGAGAGCTTTTTGCTGACTTGATAGTCGGAACCCTTTCCGCAGGTAACCCCTTAAGGGACAAAACCACCAACGTTAGAAGATTGTATGTATAAGTCGAGAAAAAGCCAGTTCGAGAGGCCAAAGATTGGGATAAGGTACTATTTGTGTTCCCTAACATCCCTTATTTATTTTCACACGATGAGATGAAAATCTCTTAGGGAGGAGAAAATAGAACGAAAGAAGCGAACAAGTAAAACAGAAAATAAACATGGGACAGCGCTACGCGCTAATGTATTTCCTTTTGGTTTTGATAGTACTTGATGCGTAGACTTACATGATATACTAGTACCGCAAGAACAATATTCATGGCACTATTTATTTAGTTAATTAAAATATAAAAAATAAAATAAAGAGATGTAAAAGAAATTTGTTTAATCAAGTACCACAAATAGCTATCAGTAATAAATTTACCTCGAGTTCTTTAGTCGCCCATATTTTATCAAATAAAAATACAAAGAAAGTTGAGGTACTATAGTATAAAACCACTGAAAACGAAACCCCATGCATCTAAAAAGGTTTAACGGATTTTTTTAATATTTTGTAACGTAGTTAAAATACAGTACTTCCAAGTATTTTTATTTTATAAGTTTAAATAGAAATTACTTATTTTATTGATTATTTAAAAACATATAAATTCTTTATTTGGTATGAATAAAATAAATAAAAATAAACTATAATTAGCATATTAATATAATGATATTAGCATAAATACAAATGCCGAAATTTATTTAAATAGAAATCTTAATATATTTTGATATATTATTCCCATTTTATTTATTACCGTATAAATCTTAGATTATTGTAAGAGTATGCACAAGCAAATTCTGGACAGGAAGTTCGACGGATATTCTTATAGGAGAATAACAGGAATATCCAGTTGTTAGAAAGTAGACTTGAAGTTTAGTATCTTTTCTTAGAAGGTTGAACATTTGGTGTCATTTTCCGGTGCTAAGAAGTAAGAGCACGTTATGTGGTGTGGACTTTTTTGGCAACTCCAAGTGGATTTTTTTGTCTGAACACTCTTTTGTCCTCTTCAAAACTAGAAACGCGATGTTGACTTCCAACCTGCCGTTTCATATTTCTCTTCTACAACTATATCTTCTTTCTTACGATGTAACAGATAAAATGAAGTCATTTGAAGAATAAGTTCATTTGACTGGTCATACTTCTCTTAGTTTTCCAGACAAAGTTCCAGTAAATGTTGTTATCCTTTTAAAAATGATGTGAAGATAATACTGTTAGAATTAATTAAAAGGTAAGACTGTTTAAATCTCTTTAGGATTTTATTTTTGAAAAATATTTGAAAAAATTAGAAGAAATATATATATATATATATATATATATATATATATATATATATATATATATATATATATATATATATATATATATATATTATTTCACAAAATCTTTTTAAATTAAATATGACATCTGAGTCAATTAAAATAAATAATTTTGATCTAAAGAAAATAATAGTTAATAATTTTACATATTTTTATAATAATTAAAAAAAAATTATATATATAAATAAAAAAAAAAATTTTTTATATAAAAATAAAAAAAATATATAAATAAAAAAAAAAAAAAATATATATATATATATATATATATATATATATATATATTAAGAAGTATTATTTATAATAGTGGTTGTAATTTTGATCGATAAATAAATAATTTCAATAATTAAATGACTTTATTTATTATTTTAATCATGATCGAAGAAAAATCAATTTCAGTTATGACTGATTTTCAATTATGACTTATTCAACTATATAAGGTTGGTGACTATTATAGGTACAATTACTTCTAATTTAAGAATTAGTGACTATTCTTTAATATTTAACGTCGTTAAAAATCTTTAATATGAAATATTCACCTTGAATATTTTGTAGTCTTAATTAGGTATGTCAAAAATATTCGTACCCACAGGTATACACGGATAAAACCTGTAATGGGTAGGAAACGGATATTAAGAATGGATACCCGCTACTCGTGGGTACGGGTATTTTTGATACCTGCATGTTAACGGGTACAGGTATCATAGTATCCATACCCGTGGATACCCGTACTCGCTAAACTTTAATTTACAGAAATACCTATATATATATATATATATATATATATATATATTAGTAAAAAACATTCTGATCTAATATTTTCTAAGCTACACATCTTATCTTCTTCTCTCTTCATTCTTCCAACTTCAAGTATTGGTACATTGTCTTCTTTCAAGTACTCCCCTTGACATTCTTCTCTTTCCTTTCTTTGAAATTGGGCATATACATCAAACCCTATATAGACAGTGACGTTTATGGTATGCTTGTTGTGAAATGATGGAATCAAAATAAGAATAATTGGCACGTGGTAGTTGGGGTTTATTATTTGATTGTTTTTCAAGAATCAATCGGAGAAAGTGGGCTTGTTGATCAAAATACTAATTAAAGAATTTCCATTGTGTTGAACGTCATTTTATATTTATTTTTATAATTATTTGGACTTGTATGGACTTGAGTTTATTTTAACTATTTAAAATTTATGACAGTGATGTATTTTAATTTATTTTATTTGAATTTATGATTAAATATTTATTGGAGTTTCAGGATACCAACCAATCAGGAGTCCTCATGTCCTCACACACACACACACAAACATATTCTTTGGAATTTCCCATGAAATTCTAGTTCATCCACATGTTCTCATGATCCAAATTCATACAGCTTTTCACATCACATACTATCAGTCAAAACAATCCAACATAGTATTAATAACTTCACATTATCTTATTTAAATATAGGTTCATCCATTTAAAGCAGAGTTATAAAGTCCCACTGCAGTGATTCTCGCTCAGGCCAGAGAATCTCATCTAGGCGAGGGAGCTATCTCGCTTAGGCGGGTCATTCTCGCCTGAGCCAGGCTTCAAACAGAGGGGAATTATAATTCTGGGTGAGGCTAGGTCGTCTCGCTTAGGCGAGAGTGTCTCTCACTCAAGCAAGACCAGCTCGCCTAGGCAACAATTCGTGCAGGAACATGGGTGATTATCAATATGTTCTAACATGCAGAACCCATAATTTTTCACACCAACACCCAATTTTAGTACAACAATTGATTCAATCATTAAACAAACACATATTCATGAAATCAAAGTCATCAAGGATAATTCCTAAACGAAATTTAAGTGAATTAGTCAGCTTCCCTTACCTGTATACTGATTTGAGCTTTGGTGAAATTAACTTAAGCTAGCCAAGGGCAGAAACCCTGAATTCAATCTAAGGGAAGGAGTTGAGGATGGGGAGCAACAGAGAGCTCAGTGGGAGTTGCTATTCCAAAATCTGGTTGAAATTAAAAGGAAAGGTTTTAGATATAAGATGCTTAAGGTGATAGTTGTTGGAGAATGGTTGATGTGACCCAAATAAGGCTTATAGCATTGGACCAATGCCTAGGCCCATTCTTTTTAATTTCTATTATTTTCTTTATTGTTTTTATTAAATAAATGTTTGTCTAAATTGGGTTATTTTTATTTTGCAGCCCAATTAAAGAAAACCCAATGTTTCTTTCTGCACCACTATGACAGGTTTCTGTGTCAATAATGTGCTTGGGCTGAGAATGTTCCTTTGGGCCTGCAGCCGCGTCCCCAACAAACCAATTGGCAACATTGCTGCAAGCACCCGTGCATCGTCTCCTTTTATTTCTCCACACATCCAAATCTAGCTCTTGATGAATTAGGCTTTTAACATCAGCCCATGCTCTTCTAGCAGACCACGCCCAACCAAAGTTTGCATCAAGCCAACAACTTATGCCAAATTTCTTTCTCTCATGCGTGCAACATCTTCCAACATGGGCCTTGCGTGTAGTCCAATTCTTTCTGGGCTCATTTTCAGCACACCAATCCTTGCAGCGCAACAAGGGATGTTCTTTTCACATTTCATTGCCAGCCCAAATTCCTTTCCACATGTGCACAATTTATTCACGAAGCCCATCTCCTGATTTCTTCCATAGGGTTTGCTTGTACTCACGTGTGTGTCATCAACGCAACTAAGGTTTCATCTTCACGCGTTGCTGATCTTTGTTCTACTAGGGTTCACACCTTCACGGGTTCTTCACAACCAACCGTTAACCTAGTTTTTCATTATGCTAGAGTTAGAGAGCTTTTACTCACGTTTTCCCTTTTTCACCGTTAGGTTGCTGTTAGAAGGTTTCCTTTTCCCTTCTGTTTTCCTGGCTGCCCTTAACCTATAAAAGGTGCGGGTCGTTTGTTTGTAAAGAAGCTTTGATGAATGATACATTCGGTTGAGATCACTCCCCCCATTCATCAGCTCACCCTAAACCCTAGATTAGGTTCCACTGCCTAGGGTTTATGAAACCAGTGAGATATGAGAGCAATCCGAGTGTTAATCGCTAGTCTTAAGCCTTCCGTTGCATTTGCCTTGCCTTCCTCGAGGATCAATCAGTAGAACACTGATTGGAAGAGGCTTTCCAGCAAGTACCGCGACGGAGGAGCCTCATTAGTGGTGGAGAGAAAAAGAGTTGAAAATGGCAGTGTGAGTTCTGTGTATTTTGCAAAGAGGAGAAAGAAATAGTAGTAAAAAGAGGTCTCACAACATCCCTAGTCTTAATGGTTGCATGAACTTAAAAGATATACTTATATTTAAGAATAAAATAAAATTTAGAAAAAATATCATAATTATCTTATTTATCACACAATCTTATTATGTAACTAAATTTGTAAATTTACATATTTGGTAATTTATAAATAATTTATTAGTTAATTTGAAAAATAATTAATGTATTTAAAAGTAACTAAATAATATAAAAATATATTATGAAAGGTAGTTTTACCACTCCCTATTATTAAATACTTACATTTATTTAGAAAATAAAAAATCAAATAACGTCTTTAAAATATTAGGGTACATAGTTTGGGCCTTGTATTTGAGCCATACTAGAAAACACATTTATTTCGGCTTTGTATTTGGGTCATAGTTTGAGCTTAGGCCTAGTAATATAGTTTGGGCCTAAAAGAAGATGAGTCTAGTTTTGAACCAAGCGGTGTGCACCTAAAATTAGGGTTTCTTAAGCCTAGAGGAGTGTGAACTTGCCTTGCAAGTCTCTCCTTTGTACGCATAGGAGCATGGTGAATATTGTTGTTGGTGTCTCACAAAATGAGAAGGAAAAATCAAATTTTGCTAACTTGGAGACCAAGGCTAAAATCCTCTCTTCTTGTATCCTCTTTGCCATTTCATAATCCCCTCCCTCTTGTGTCTGTTTCATCATCAGTTCCACCTAGAAAAGGAATTAAGTTAGTGACATTAAAGGTGGCGTGAACTTCATAATCCTTGGGCATCTAGCATATAAGCATTATTATTGACTCTTTTAAGCACACTAAAGGGACTATATCCTCGGGGGTTAAGTTTGGACTTCCTTTACTTAGGAAACCTATCTTTACTTAGTGGAAGTCGAACCCAATCCCCTTCCTAAAAAATGACTTCTTTCCTTCCCCTATTGTTCTATCTAGCATACTTCTCAATTTGTTCTTGGATATCACTTTTAACCCTCTCATGCATTTTCTTTGTAAAATCATATTTAGCTACCCCTTCTTTGTGAACAAAGTCAAAAGATGTGGAAAGTGGTAGCAAATCCACAAGTGAGAGGATGGAAGCCATAAATAGCCTTAAAAAGAGAGTACACCCAAGGTTACAAGTGTTCGGTACAATAGTTTTAACTAAAATATAATTTAAGATGAGATACATTCCACGTATTCGGTATCTCTTCTCCTAAAAGTTGCTCAAGCTTATAGGCATCTCCTCCTGCATCATCACGTATTTGTCCATCCCAATTGGCGGAGAATTTGCCATCCTTCTTTCTTGCACTGCTGGCCATTCTCCAGATTAGGTCTCCTTTCACAAACGATTGTGGGCATAGGTTTGCATTATATCTCCTGGCTGCCCTTTGTTTGATTGCCATGTTACGAATTTGTGCTTTGGCTCTTAATTCAAGCAATAGGTCGAGGTGGGTACACATATTTTGTTGGTTCTGGTCTGAATCGTATACTTGGCGGCACAAAGAAGGTTCGCCAATCTCAACCGATATCATTGCTTCTGCGCCGTATAGTAAGCTGAAGGGGGATTCGTTTGTAGCGGACTAGGGGGTGCATCTGTAGGCCCAAAGTACTTCCAACAAATCTTTCGGCCATCGGCCCTTGGCGCCATCCAAGCGTTTTCGTAATTGAACTAGTATGACTTTGTTGGCAGCTTCAGCTTGGCCATTGGTCTGCAGATGCTCTACAAAGCTGGTGATATGTTTGATTTTTAAGGCCGGTATAAAATTTAGTAAGCTCCTTATCTATGAATTGTCGGCCATTGTCAGTTATGATGGTGTGCGGCACGCTATAGCGGCATATAATATCTATCCAGACGAACTGCTAGACCTGTTGAACTATGATAGTGGCTAATGGTTTAGCTTATATCCATTTGGTAAAGTAGTCAATGCCTACTATGAGGAATTTCACTTGTCCTTTCCCTAGGATGAAGGGGTCGAGGATGTCCATTCTCCATTTCGCAAAAGGCCATGGGGAGAGTATGGAATGGAGTTGTTCTTGTTTTTGTGGATGAGGTTACTATGCTTCTGACATGGTATGCATTTTTTGACAAAGGTGTGGCAATCTGCCTCCATAGTTGGCCAGAAGTAGCTAACTCTGAGTATTCTGGTGGTCATGGTTCGTGCACCGGAATGGCATCCACACATGCCTTCATGGAGCTCCCTCATTACGTGTAACATCCCTAAGGAATATTACTTAATTAAATAAATAAAGATATAAAATGAAATTCAATCGTCGAAATATTATTATTCCTAAATGCGGGAAAAATTTAAAATGTTAAACCACGTGTCAAAATTTATGGAATAATAGTAATAAAATTATTACAAGCTCCAAAATCCATTACATTATTAAAAGAAAACACGGTAAAATCCCTAGCTCTAGTCCCAAGCTAGCCCTCACTTCGCCGCCGGTGCATCCACAACATCACATGTATCATTATTTGCTCCCGATCTGCTCTCGTGTAATGAATCACACGATCATCGCCGATCACAAACAGAAAAGGGTGAGCTTATAAAATTAGGAGCAACATATAAAATAACAGAATATAAGTAAGACACCCATTTTATTCATCCTAAGTAGTTCTTGGCCAATACCTTAATCCTCAAAGATTTTCATCCTTTATAACACACAAGTAGTTAGCCTTGGACTCATGATTTATGATGCTCACACGAACCTGCTCGTTCGTGGTCCTGCCTCTACGAACCTCCCCGCTCGTAGTCCTGCTCTACGAACCTCCCTGCTCGTAGTCCTGCTCTACGGACCTGCCCGCCCCTAGTCCAACACATGTGATCCACTAGCTACGTACCTCCCTGCACCCAGCATCTCTCAAGTGTGAGCACGCAACATACGAACCTACCTCGCTCGTATCCCCACACGAGAGTAACTAGATATGAACCTACCCGCTCATATCATCACATGCTCACCACCATCCATGAACCTACCCGCTCATGGCACAACATCCCCTAATCCAAGTATAGCATCATTGCTTAAATGCAACACACACAAGCCACAGTCTGCAGCTTCATCGCCTAGTGCAGCCTAAGCGCCGCTAAGCGAAACCAGTGCAGACCGCCTGGCGGCTCACACCTTGCCGCTGGGCGCCAGTTACTTCTAGATGCATTGTTGCAAGGGCTATCATCTGGCGGACTACACCTTGCTGCCAGGTGTCACGCGGTGCAGGGACCTCTGATGCTGATTCTATCGCCTGGCGCACACACCCGTGTCGCCAAGCGCTACACCAGTAGCATACCCATTGTCTAATTTTCTTGCACATAACATAGCATATTGACTTATACCACCAAAATTTCCCTAAGATAATCATGTTCTCTTATTCTTCATTCTCGGTTTAGTGAAGTCTTGTCACACCATATATGGTCCATTACTTGTAATCCACTTTCCTAATTCACTCTAGTCATGACTTGGCATTTAGCTAGCCTATTGTCACCTTCTCCAAAGATTTGTTTTAACTTAACACCATTGTCACCCAATCCAGCACATCCAATCAATTAATTGGTTATTTTCCATACAACAGTACCACTACCTCTAATCAATTTATTTTTCCCTTAAGTCTTTACGCATTATGTTACATAACTTAGCCATTGGTGCATCAATAACACACTTCTCCAAAAGTACTCCTGCATAGTACATCATTTACAGTACCTATACTCCCAATCAGAATAATGCATCCTCTATTTCCTAATACCACTCCCACTTTAATTCCAACTATGCTTTAGCACCCCTTTACCACTGTCCTTCTAAAATATCTATTCCTCACATTACACTTATGCATTAATCTTCCCATTTATATCCATTAAATTCACAACTCCTTCCAATTCTCCAAAGCTTTTTCCCTCTCGTAGCCAACTGTGTCACTGTCCCAAACTAGTATACCCACCGTCATCGCCTAGCGGCCAACAAGGAGCCGCTAGGCGGCGTATCAGAACCTGGCTAGAGAGTTCATGTTTCTGCACTTACTAGAACCTCGAATTATCCCGAATTTGACCTAGATTCCCATTCTTATCAGAACTCAACAAGCCCCATACAATTTATCAACTCAACTCCCAATCGTATTATACCTTACGCACTACAAAAATCCTCATATACATCTTTATACCCCAAAAACCCAATAATCATTGAATTCCCTAATTTGAAATTTGATTCATCTTGCTTTCATCTCCATTATAGTTCGAAATCACCCCAACCTTAGGAATATCATGATATTTTTCAATCACACACACACACACACACACAAAGGAGCCTATTGGAAAATTAGTACATCACGAATTATACAAAAACGCAACCAACACAGTGAAAAACACACACATCACATGTTGGTTCCGTCTCGCCGCCAGGCAATTCATGGCAGAACCCATAATTTGGGCAAAACTGATGTGCTGCCTGGAGCCACCTTCATGCCCGCAAGGCGGTTTCTGGGCAAAAACCCAGAATTTTGCGAGAAATAGCATAATTCAACAAGGAATTCATGCAATTCAGTTCATACAAGTCACAATATATTATATTCAATTAAAACCAACGTAAACAACTCCCCTTACCTGGAATCCTTGCTCAATTCGAATTTGGAGGGATGTTCTTCAACCAAAACTCTTCTAACCTTTGCTCCTTTTTCAAAAATGGCTTCCACAACCCAATTCTCTCTACAACTAGCACCAATTAGCTTAACTCCTCTGCTTAGTGACTCACATGAAGTTACAGGCCTTTCCTCTCCCCTAATTCCTTTTCTTTCTATGTTAATACACTCTTAATCACCCTTTACACCCATAAAACAAAAATTAATTCAAAATAGGTGTAATGGTTTTTGAATGATTATTAGCAGTACCTTTTTAGTCCCCTAAGCTGCCTCTCTTGGCTGTTAGGGCTTCTAAGCCCTTTCATAACCATGCCAAAAGAAAATTTGGCAAAAAGGAAGTTTAGTTTTGTTCTTAGCAAGGTTTGAACCCAGAACCACTCAATCACAAAGCAAACGCTCAACCAATTCAACCAATGATGTTTCGTGATAATTCCTATAATTTTAGGATTACATTATCACGACTCACATTCAAATATAACATTAAAATAATGCAAAAATTAAATACATACAATTGGCATACATAGGACTTGAACTCAAGTCCTCTCAGACAATCAAAGTACTCTCACCTACTTGAGCTAGTACTTTTCAACATCATAGCACTCCGCATTAAATGCCTTAAAGGCTTCTACTAACCGCATTTATTAAATAATTATTTATTTATTTATTTATTTTTCTCGGGTCTTAAATTTCCCCCACCTTTAAAGGTTTTCGTACTCGAAAATAGTACTTACCAGGAAACAAATGCGGGTAAGATTGCCTCATGTGATCCTCGATCTCTTAGGTCCTCTCCTGAGTAGCCTCGTCCCAGAGTACTTTCACTGTCTTTATCTCCTTTCGCTGCAGCTTTTTCACTTGTGAGTCAAGAATCTGCACTAGTCTAATGTTTACCGTCAAGTCTTCCCTGATCTGAATGTCGTTTGACTCTAGTACATGAGATGGATCTGCTATGTATTTCCTCAACTGCGAAACATGAAATACATTATGCAATCTCATAAGCTGCAGCGCCGATCCTTCTCAAAATATGATAGGGTTCCACAAACCTCAGAGTTAACTTCCTTGATTTGATAGCCCTTCCAATACCCGCAATCGGTGTTACTCTGAGGAACACATGATCTCTTGCCTCAAACTCCAAATGTCGTCTCCTCTTATCTGCATTTGACTTCTGCCTACTCTGAGTCACTTTCATTCGCTCCTGGATCGCTTTAACTTTATCAGATGTCTATCGTAAGAACTCTGGACCCAACACTAGTGACTCACCATCTTGATTTCAACACAACGGTGTCCTGTATCGTCGCCCATACAAGGCCTCATATTGTGTCATGCCTATACTGGAGTGATAGTTATTGTTGTATATCAACTCTACCAATGGAAGTATCTCACTCCAACCTCTCATATGATCCAGCACACAAGCTCGTAGTAGATCCTCTAACGACTAGATTGTCCACTCCGACTGCCCGTCCGTTTGGGGATGATATGCAAAACTCATCCTCAATTGGGTCCCCAATGCTGCTTGTAGAGACTGCGAAAAACGAGATGTGAATCTCAGGTCTCTGTCTGATACTATACTAGTTGGCACACCATGCAACCTGACCACTTCTCGAACATACAACTCGGCCAACTTATCCAAAGACCACTTCTGATTTATGGCGAGGAAATCGGCACACTTTGTCAACCTGTCCACTATTACCTAGATTGAATCATGCCCCATTGGAGATCTCGGCAGATGCGTCACAAAATTCATGGCAATACTATCCCATTTCCACTGTGGTATATCTAACAACTCTAGAGTACCCCCTGGTCGTTGATGTTCAATCTTGGCCTTCTGACACATCAAGCATGATGCCACGAAGTCGGCAACATCAGTTTTCATCCCATTCCACCAAAATGACTATTTCAGGTCCTTATACATCTTAGTCATACCTGGATGTATGCTAAGACGACTTATGTGTCCCTCCTCTAAGATTTGCTTCCTCAATCTCCAATTTCCCGGTACACAAACTCTATCCCTAAAACGCAGGATGCCATTTGATCCCATCCTGTAATCCTTCCCTTTCTTAGTACCCAACAAACTCACAAATTGTTGTAGCTCAGCATCATTCTTTTGTTGATCCCGGATAGTCTCCAAGATATCATTGGTCAGTGTCAAAACACTACATCTGATGGAATCCTCTCCTAGTTGAATACCCAGATTCATATCTCTAAGTTTCTCAATCAATTCTAACTCTTTCACCATCATCGTCGACATATGCATCCTCTTCCAACTCAAGGCATCCACCACCACGTGTGCTTTACCAAGATGGTAAAGCAACTCAAAATCGTAATCCTTGAGATACTCGATACATCGCTGCTGTCTCATATTCAACTCCTTCTGATCAAACAAGTATTTCAGGCTTTTGTGATCTTTGAAAACCTGGAACTGAGAGCCATACAAGTAGTGTCTCTATGTCTTTAGAGCAAACACTACAGCAACCAACTCTAGATCATGGGTGGGGTAGTTCTTTTCGTGAACTTTCAGTTGTCTCGAAGCATAGGCCACTCGCCTCTTTTCATGCATCACTACACACCCCAAACCCTGATAGGATGCGTCGCAATACACTTCAAACTTCTTAGTGGTGTTTGGAATAGCAAGTATTGGAGCTGTAGTCAACCTCCTCTTTATCTCCTCGAAACATTCTTTACATTTGTCGGTCTAGGAGAAGGGTTGATCTTTCCTAGTGAGCTAAGTTAATGGACTCATCATTTTAGAGAACCCTTCTACAAACCTCTTGTAGTATCCTGCCAGCCCCAAGAAGCTCCTGACTTCAGTTACAGTCTGAGGTCTTTCCCATTTTAACACTGTCTCAATCTTACTTGGGTCTACTGCAATACCCTGTGAACAGATAACTTGCCCCAGAAGTATACGGAGTGTTGGACTTGCAGGTATCTGGTCTTCGGATCTTGCAAAGTTCTACTGACGAAGTATACGGGGTGTTGGACGCCAGTGATTTCTTGGACTAGTGCAGCGCACTGTGTGATCTGTTGCGGTGATGTATACTAGGAGTGGTTGGTGGATATCCGACTTGTGGAGGATAGGTGGAGATGTGAGTGTGGTTTTGAGGTTTTGGAAAACTTGTTCGCATTCGTCGTTCCAAGAGAACTTTGCAAATTTGTTGAGTAATTGGATGATGGGTTGGGTTTGTTCGACTAGTTTTGGGAGGAATTTGGAGATGGCGGTTAGGCAGTCTATCAGGCGCTGGACCTCTTTGATATTGTTGGGGCTTCACATTTCGATGATAGTAGTGCACTTTTCAGGGTTTGCTTTAATGCCGCGTTGTGTGAGCTTGAAGCCTAAGAACTTGCCACGATCGATGCCGAAGACATATTTTTCAGGGTTGAGTTTGAGATTGTATTGTCGTAGTGCTGAAAATATTGTGGACAGGTCTTGTGCATGCTGCTGGTGGCTTGGTGATTTGACAACCATGTCGTCAACATACACTTCGACACACTTGCCCATTAGGTTGTTGAATACTTTGTACATTAATCTTTGGTAAGTTGCACCAGTGTTTTTTAGGCCGAAAGGCATGACCTTGTAAAAATAATTGACGTCGTCAGTGATGAAAGCGGTCTTGCTCATATCAGTTATGGCCATTGGAATTTGGTTGTACCCAGAGTATGCGTCTAAGAAGTTGGGTACTTTGTTGCCGGCTACATTGTCAACTAGCCGGTCAATGTTGGGTAAGGGATAGGCATCTTTGGGGCATCCCTTATTGAGGTCCGTATAGTCAACGCACATTCGCCATTTTCCATTTGATTTTTTGACCAGAACCACATTGGATAGCCAGGTGATGTAGTGGGCTTCCTCGATGAAGCCCGCGTTAAGTAACTTTTCGGCTTCTACTTTTGCTGTCAATCGACGTTCTTCTCCAAGCTTTCGCTTCTTTTGGGAGACGTATTTGGCTTCTTTGTAAATGGAGAGCTTGTGGACTGCAACCTGAAGATCGACATCGGGTAAGTCTACGGCTGAACAGGCGAAGACGTCGGTGTTGGCGATAAGGGTGGGTGTCAAGATATTGCGTTGTTCTTGTTGGAGGTCGGTACCCAATTTGAGAGTACAACTATAAGGGAGTTCCAAGCTTATAGTGTTGTCAACTAGCTCGATTCGTGCGACCGTTGGTCGCCGTGAATGGTAAGGATGTCACCTGATGGGAGGGGGAATTTCATGGCTAGGTAGGGTGTGGAGGCGACAACACCTAGAGTGTTAAGGGATGGTCGGCCAAGGAGGACATTGTATGAGGTAGGTGCGTCTATAACAAGGAAATGGATGGGGATTGTGGCAGCAGGGGTGGGTGCTACGGGGTGCTTGGGGATGGTGGAATGATGAATGTTTGTGTGGTGGGTAAAGATGTGGGTGTTTGTTGAGTGGTGGTGAAAGTGTGTGCAGTGGGGTTGTTCTCGCTTTCTTCTTTACTAGGCTGGTAATCCGAGGACTTTGGGGCTTTTGACGATTCTTTGGCCTTCCCTTTCTAGGTAGGGTCAGCCTCGATCTTTCTTCTCAGCCTCGAGTTTTCTTGCTTGAGCGCTTCCATCTCGTCAACATTGTGCTTTCTCAGGTCAGCAAGCTTTTATTGCATCTTGGCTTGGCCTTCAAGGATGGTGGCCAAGTCTTGGGTCACGTTAGCAGGCGCAGTAGGGCTTGCCTCAGATTGCTTCATGACTCCAGCTCTGCTACGAGTAGAAACCATTCTCGATAGTATGCGAATTGCTTAGTAAGGTATTACTTCGTGCCCTACGGTGGGTGCCAATTGTTCTTGCGAAAACAAATAAGAGATGTTAAGGACACAAATATCACCTTACCTCAATCCTTAATATCTCGAGGTTAGCCTCTTCTCGGCCTACATATGCCATCTGTCGATGCACACGGTTTGGGCCCTTGATGGGTTACCTGCGGAGAGGGCTCCAACGATCAAGTCAGCTAAAGGGTTCTCAGAAAGTCAAATCTCTGATTAAGGAATTAATCAAAAGCGTACCTTTAATTGTTGGGGTCCATGTGTATTTATAGAGTTATTAATTATGTATGCCCTTCTTGTGGGTTGGGCCATTGTTTGGGTCCTAGATGGGGCCTTGTCTGTAATACTTTAAGTCTGGAGTGGTTAACATATGACGTCCTATTTTCTGAAGTAGGCAGCCTAGGCTGCTATGTGCTTTCGCTTGACCAGTTATTTCACTTGATAATTGCATTTACGGGGTTATGTGTTGGTGGGCTTGGCCGTGCGATTTTATTAGTCTGCCTAGGTGCAGTACATAATTGATAATTGACATTATTATGTTTTTATTTTGTTTATTTTTATCTTTTATTATTATCTTTTTAGATATTTTAGGTTTTGCATATTAGGAGAAAATCCCTGAAGATTTGAAGAATATTTGCAAGACTTTTAGATGAATGGAAATCTTTAAAGATTAAAGAATATTTTCAAGATTATTATTCAAGTGGAGTACTGAATATTCAAAGATTATCAACAATATAAGTTATCCACCAAGTTGGTTACTTCAATTACTAGTCAGAATATTTGAAGAGAATATCTCAAAGATATTGAGTTTCGGAAGATTAAGATATATATATATATATATATATATATATATATATATAAAAGATATTTCTGTATCGATCAAGTTCAAAGTTGCAGGTCCAATCAAATTTGAAAAATCTATAAATAAGGGGCTTGACAGAGGTGAAAAACAACATCCCTTTTGGGAACCTCCCCTTTGGGGGAGAGAGGAAAAAATAAACACACTTGGAGAGAAAGAAACCTTAATTATATACTCTTGACGGTAGAAGGGCATTTTAAAGGCTAGAGGCATTCAATTTCATCATCATTCTAGTATTTAATATGTCAAGAGTAGCTAACTCCCTCATTCATGGGAGTTAAGTTAATGTATTCTTAATTATCTGTGGATTCATCATTCAATACAGTTCTTTTCCATAAAATCTTGTGTTTTATTCTTAATTTTGCACATATGGAAAATGATATGTTGACATCCACTTTTTGACAACTTATCTCACAACCTTACGTGGTTTTTACACTACATTTATTTATTTATTTATTTATTTTTGAAGTTTCATTTTGGCAAGGGAGGCAGAAGTGGTTTGAAAGAAATGTTTCTTTGAAAGAAAGCGGGAGGTAGAAAGGCAAAGTGTGAGCATTATGTTCTTCAACTAGTTTTCGTCATCTTTAATTGTCGTTCTTCGTCTTCAAACTCGCATCATCTTCTTCAACCAGTCTTGGTCGTCGTTAACCTTTGTTCTTCTTCAATATAGTGTTCTTCATCAATTTCTCTTATTGAAACTTGTTTTCTTGAAACCCCTTTTGTTGAAACCACTATTCTTCTTCAATACAATGTTCTTCTTCATTTGTGCAAAATTTTTATTTTGTTATCAGTTGTGTTCGTAGGTAACAAAAACAACAAAATTAGAAAATTTATCATTAGTGAATTTTGTAGTAATTTGTGTTTAGTTGTTAACAAGTTTGTATTTATTCTCATGTGTGAAAACTATCATACATTGTTAGTATTGTGTAACATTTTTAATTATGGATTAAATGTTATTCATTTATGAACTGATACTTTAGTAATTCACTGTCAATAATGATGTAGGATTATCTTGTTCCTTTTTAAGATTCATGAATATGGTGTGTGTTGATTCAGAAAGCCAAGTGAAATTCCCACTAGACATTAAGAAAACAAGCTACCTAGATATGAAGGTTCCTTTCACAAGGCTCAAGAGAAGAGAAGATTGGATTGATTTAAAATAGAAAACACATTAGATAAACACATAAGCTAAGATGAAAACTGAACCAAAATGAGTGAAAGAAACATAAAAATGGCAAGTAAAAGAAAGGAAGAAAATGGAAGGATCACACCACTGCAAGGCTAGGCTTAAAGTCATGGCAACCTTGAAGATGAGTGGTGGATGCCACCACTTTCCAACGCAAGATAAGGCTTGAAAGAAATTCACTCCCTAAGGAAGAAAGCTCTCACAAAAGTTTAACACACAAAGATGTATAATTTCGCAAAATGTTCAACCCCTCTACAATTGTTAAAGGTCCCCTCAAATATAAAAGTTTAGGGGTCTCATACCAAAACAACAAAGTAGGAGGATTACATAATAAACCTACCATTTCTAGAAGGTAGGTCAACATAGGTGCACATAAGATGCTTCTAGAATGCATTCTTGGCCAAGCCATCTAGGTGTGGCTCAGAATGGCATCTCTTGAGTTGTGGCTTGGAATGGCATCTCTTGAGTTATGGCTCAGGATGACGGATGAACACGAGGAACCCTTGAGTTGTGGCTCGGGTTGGTGAGTGTTGCCGGTATGAGTGGGCATGTTGTGGCATGTACGGATGGGTCCAGATAGATTGCCTCCTCAGTATGTGGCTGACGAGTTTGGTAGTCTTGGGACATTATGAACTATGTTCGTATTGGGAACTCCACCTGGCGTTACAGAGTATGGTCTGTAGCTGGTTTCTCGCACATGCTCTACAAGTTGTGGCAAGATATCTTGAGATATTCATCTTAAGACGTAGATCATGGATGACATGGTGGTAGCCATGTGATATGGAATCAAAGGACGTAATTCCTTTAGTGTGTTTGTATGTATATATGTTTTATTTATATATTGTTTTAACTGTTAGCTCACCCTATCTGCTTATGTGTGGTGATGATCGTGTATGCGGTGCTAGTCTGGGAGAAAGATTTATCAGGGTTTTGATGATTTGACTATATTTTTGAATAAATTGTAAAATTTATTGGATATGTATATTTTATATGATTTTTTTTATATAAGCATGGATTTACGGTTATTCACAGTGTAATAAGGTTTTAAATTTCCCGCGTTTTTGGGAAATGAAATGAAATAAATGAGGTATATTTATTATGTGTTTATTTTATTATTTAAAATTTGTAATATCCAGACGGGATGTTACACAAGGGGTTCAAGAATGAAAACAAGAGTAAAAAAACAAAAAAAAAAAACACAAGATCAGTTTCCCGTACCTGATTCCGCAAGCTCTCCAAAGGGTCATGGCCTCTACATCCACTTTCAGCGTTTGTCTCTGTTCCTTGTTGCCTCGCCGTTTTCTCTCCTTTCTCACGAATAGAAACCTAGAGTATTTTCTCTCCCCTCCTAAAACCCTAACTTTTAGCATATAATCCTTTCATCCCTATTTTGATTCTATTAATATTCTAAAATTAAATCTATGATATTGGCCATTTTTATTATTCAAAAATATAAGGCAACAAAAGACGTTTCCATTCTTAAAAGGAAAAAGTGGCAACAATGATTTCAAAATAAATGAGAAGATAAAAATGACTTTTGTTTTTTGTGTGGGAGGCAGCAAGGGTTTCTGAACAAAAGCTAAAAGTGAATGTTGCGTTAAAATAGTATATACGTATACTACATACTGCAACCACATAAAAGAGAAAGAAAATAAAGGAAGAATCTTACAAAAGGAGGAGAAAGAAAAATATAGCAAAAGCTTTTTAAACATGCCAATCCTAAGCCATGAGGAATTGAACCCTACATTAGCTTGCACCTATTACACATGCACTAACGACCAAGCTATAAGCTTTCTCATGAAACTATACACACCAAGCTTTGGAACATATTGGAACCATGATTAAATTGATGAAGATGTGAAGATTTGATGTTTCACATGTTGTTTAAGCCTTGTCTGCGTGTGCTATATATGGATTAGTCATGAAGAAAACAAGTTTGAAGACTGGAGTTCCTATTGTAGGCCATTTAGCATTGTATAGATATCTAGGATCTTGTTTATGTCTTTTAATCTATTGAATTGTTTTTCAACAGGTTCAATGGCGTCTTTTAATCTGTTGAATGGCTTTTTAAGAGATTAAAATGTTTGTTGTAGTAGTTTTAATTGTTACATATTCAATCAGTTGATTTATTTTATAATCGACTGAATTCACTTAAGTTAAGTGAAATCAACCGATTGATTCGAAAATCAACCCATTGAATTTCATAACAGTTTGACTATAAGTTTTGTTTTTCTCAAAGGAGAGGTAACACTTACCATTTTGAGCACGAAAACAGTATGAAATTAGTGGAATACTCTTTCTTTCGTGATTATACACATGTGCAGCTGTTGAAAATTGGTCTTGGACCATTCTTAGAGCATTTTTCTTGGTTGTTCCACCACTCAGGTTTGATCTTGGAGGAAGAGGTTTGGTAGGCTAGGTTGTGCCACCACTGAGGTTTGATCTTTTTCAAGTTTCTAAGTTATTCCTGGTGGTTTTCCAAGTCTACAAGGGAAGTCTTTGTAAGAAAATATTTATTTAATATAAATTCAATTGAATGGATATTTATAGTAATTAATGTAGAGAGTTATGACAAGGAATAGTACTAACTCAAGTAGTTAAGAGTACTTGGTTGTATTGAAAGGATTGAGTTCGAATTTGGTATGGGCCCTTAGTGTGGTATTTTAATTATATAATTGTTTTGCATGTGGGCATGATTGTGTAGGGGGATAATATAATAATAAATGTGTAGGAATTGTCATGAAACATGTAATGGATTGTTAGTTATGCATATGATTGGTACTAGATGGTTGAGGGTTTGATTCTTGGCTAGTGCGAAATAATTTTCTTTTTACAATGAATCCTTTTGGCCATTTTGGGAGAGCTCAGAAAAACCTAGTTGTCTTAGAGAGAAGCTAGAGGGGTAGAAAAACCACCATGATAATGGCACATGAATGACAATTACTTTGTTTTTATTAATTTTCGTTTTTTAAATTTTAATGGGTTTTATTAGGTTGATAAATGAATAGTAGAGGGTGATCTTAGTGAGTTAACAGAAGGATTAGATTGTGGTTTGAGAGGACTAAGCTTTAGAGCACTGAAACTGGGAAAAGGAGAGCCTTGGGTGGCTAGGAGAAGGTCTTACAATAGAACCCAAGTTAGAGTGCAATTGGAGCAGGAAATCTAGGTTAGAGAAGCTACTATATGTGCTTATGTTAAATATAAACTAAAAAGAATTAAAAAAATTAAAAAAAATTAAAAAAACCACGAAGTGACACGCGACAGTCATTGTTCATGGGCGTTAATGATTTAAACGGTGTTAGCAAAAAGGGACCAAATTGAACAAAATTGACAAAAATTTGGGCCTATTTGAGCACAAAAACAAAATTAGGACTGATTTGACAAACTTGACAAAAATTGGGACCAAAAAGGTATTTTAACCTAAAAATAAATTGTAGTTATTATATAGATAGAGTGGAGTAGGGGCTATGAACGAATTTCATCTTATCTTCTACTACACCACTACCATCTTGCGTACTTACTTTGCAAATCATTCAATGTCCTGGGAGTACTCTTTCTATGTAGATCTAGGTTCATCCCTAATACACTAGAACCTAAGGACTCCAAACCCATTGTGATTTCTCAACTCCTGGTAGAATGATTCCTTGGTTTAATGTGCAAGACTCTCTCCTCCAGCATCCACTATAGTATGCCATCGAGCATCTAGTACATGTATGATGATTTGATTGGACCATAGTTTGAGACCTATTTCCCAACTTAATACAAACCAGTTAAATAGATGAGTGATCAAGTCATCATTAAGCATAAATCAAACCACAAACAATTGAATGAAAGCAAAGATAAATACCCAAGGAGTAAAAGTGAATAGAACATCTACACATAAGATTTACCCTAAGAACATCTCCCTCGTGCTTCACATACCCTATTATATCCTACTACGACATTGTGGAGCCTCCACTCAATGCTTGAAATGAGAACCCAAGGACTTTATTTATAGTTTGGGCGGTGCTCAGCCAACTTTTAGCACTCAACCATGCACCGCCTTAAGTGCTAAGCACATTTTCTTGTGGCTCAGCCATGCACCGCCTTAAGTGTTGAGCAAATTCTCCTGTGGCTCAACCATTCATCACTTTAAGTGTTAAGCACGTATCTCGTGGCTCAGCCCTGCACTACCTTAAGTGTTGAGCACCATTTTGTAGTGGCTCAACTCCAAAATTCATATTCTGGATCCTTCCTTGACCGCCTTACTGGACTCAACCGTGAATTTTAGGGCTCAACTGCTTCGTTTTTAATTCTTCTAGTAATTGTTGAAAAATCATAAAAAATTCATCAAGTTCATATTTTTCTTTTTTTTAGTACCTCATTCTGTAAGTATAAGCTAAAATGGGTTATTTACTTACAAAATGTGACCAATTAAAGCATGATAAGAGTCATGTTTATATGAAAACTTTATGCATTCTAGAACTTATCAATAATCTTGTAAACTTTGTAAATATTTTGAAATAGTGCAAAGTCAGGCTCAGATTTCCTTGAGAAACTGGATGTAGCTCAGATCTTAGTGAACCAGTCTAAAAATCTTATGCCTTGTGTTTGTCTCTAACTTTTCTCACTTGTTTTGTACTTTAAAGTTTAAAGAAATTTAGATTGAACCATCTTTTTGCCATTCTTGCATGTTCTAACATGATATGAAGCTTTGCTCATATTTGTTTTAAGCTTTCAAAAGTTACCTAAGTTTTTAATTAGCCAATTCAACGACCCCCTTCTTTGCATTTCAACCATTTCATTACGCATAGGTTCTCTTGTGAGGTTAGGCCTACTCTAAATAATGGTAGCTAGAGAAGACCACATGGGATGTTCTAGCCTTGACTTTATAGACAAGAATGATGGCATAAATAATTTTGGCAACATAACATTACTAATCTCAAAGTGGTTTTAAATTAGGGTAAATACCTTTATTTATAGGCTAAGGTGTCTCCAAAATTTGTCGACACAAAACTTGTAGGAATCCTCTCCAATCCTAGAATGACACATGGCCACTACTTTGTAAAAGCCTCTCTACTACGAATATGACACATAACAAATACCTATAGAAAATCCTCTCCATTAGGACCATGCCACATGGCCACTATTTTTAATATGGGATGCCCCCCACCCTTGTCCACCAAGCTTTGACAACCCATGGTCAACTCATTCTAGGTGCGAATCTTGGGTCAACTATAAGTGTTGATCCATAATACAAGGCCTAAATTATTCCTACAATATTAGAGATGATCCATGGTGGCCTAACAGAATAAGGGTTTTGCTTCACCTTTCTAGATGACTTTGGCACTTTTTGAATGTTTGGTCATGCTTGTAGTGATTGATCCCTTGACTGTGGGTTAGCCATCACGTGTCCATAATCGTTTTCTTTCTATTTCAATATCAACTAATTTATTTTTATAAAATAATAAAAAATTACGACAAAAGAAATATAATATTATCAAATATTCAATATTAAAATCAAGTATTATCATTTCTTTAATATAAAATATTTGGAAAGAAATAATAATTGCGTACATTTCAAATTAGAGTACTAACTAAAGTTTTATGAGAACAAAAAATTTATTAAATTTACTAACATTAATGAAATATTTAAATGAAAAACAAATATTTAAGAAAACAAATATTTAAATGAAAAAATAATTTAAATGTCTATTTACTTTCATTCTTTAAATTTTGGCGAAATCTCTTTTTTTTATACATTAATAAAAATTAAAAGACACTAGGTGAACAAAATAACACAAAGAACAAAGATTAAACTAATAATATTTGAAATTTAACACAAATCTCTCATCTTTTGAACTCTAATATATGTTGGATAGAGATAAAAAAGATTCATAAAAATCACCTTAAATTATTTTGTTATAGTAAATAAATTTTCTTTATACAATTGTGGTGATAAAATTATACTTATGATAATGACAAAAAAGAAATACAAAAATAGTATTATACATGATAAAAATAAATAACAAATAAAAATAATCAAATTTTATTTTAGAAACAATTTGATAGACCATTGAATGAAGTCAAACAAAGGAGAAGAAATTTTAATTAAGAGTATAATAAGATGAAAAATACATTATAGATTTAAGAAAACTTTTCAGATATGAAAGTAGTCGAACAATTGAGAGATAATAAAAATTATTTTACGAAAACAAAAGAGTTATTTAAATGAAACAAAAATTTATAATAAGAGAATAATGAAGATAAGTTTTTTTTTTACCTAGTAAATGAAAGTTTTATACTATTAACACTTAAAATAGTTAAACATTCTCATGTGAAAAAAATAAACAATAAATAAACATATTAAAAAAATAATAGAAATATTTAAATATACGACATAATATATATATATATATATATATATATATATATATATATATATATAAGGTTCTTAATAGACTATGAGTAATTTATTAATGGTTAAATCATTTTATTGGTTAACATTTTTGTAGAAAAATTTTAAATCAGTCCCTCTTTTTATAGTTGTCTGCTCCTATTTTGGAAAATTTGTTGCAATCAGGTCTTTTTTGTTAATAATGTCATTTCCATTGATAATGCACTAACAAGTGTTAATTGATGTGCCATGTAAGATCTAGGAAAAATAATTATCATTTCAAAGTGGTAATATGGTGTGAAGAGTAGTAATTAAATTAATAGTTAATGACATAAACAAGGATAAAAGGTAGCATAATTGGTTAAAGAATTAACTATAGGTTAATGGTGATAGCTTCAATTCCTAATGTGTACATTTGAAATGGTTATATTTTAAATATTTTTTAATAATTGATTTGCAAGTGTTTATGTGTGACTTATAATTATTTATTATTTATTTGGCATTTTTTTAGGGTATTATTGTAATGTTCGTTATGCATTTGATTGTTAAGAAAATTGGGATAGTTGATATGGTCACATAGGAAATAATAGCTCATCAAGGTGAATTAAGTGCAAAAATAATTATTTAGAATTTAAATTTTAATTATTTTATAATGAAAAAATTTGAAAAGGTAGTTAGAATTATTTTTATTTTGGTGCAACCATTAATTGAATTATTTAATTATTTTAAAATGGTTATATTTTAAATATTGTTTTAGCAATTGATTTGGAAGTGTTTATGTGTGACTTATAATTTTATAATTATTTGGCATGTTTTATTGTGAGGGTATTATTGTAATGTTCGTTATGCATTTGGTTGTTAAGAAAATTGAGATAGTTGATATGCTAATAGGCATAGAAAATAATAGTCCATCAAGGTGAATTAAGTGCCAAAATAAATATTAGGAATTTAATTTTTAATTATTTTATATATAAGAAAAACTGAAAGGGTGGTTAGAATTATTTTTATTTTGGTGCAATCATTAATTGAGTTATTTTATTATTTTAAAATAGATTATTCAAAAGGGAAATTAAGTTAGAAAAATAATTTTAGAGGAGATAGGATAGAAGGGTTTTTTTTTTTCAGCCAAGTTAAGAATTGGCATGTGAGATGTGGTAGAGCAACATATAATTCTTAGAAAAAGTGAGTAGAAAAATTTTATGAGTGCAAGAGAAGGGAAAAAGGAGAAGGACACTCTGGGAAAAATAGATTTCTCTATTGTAAGGAAGAATCTTAGTTCAAGAGTATTTCACATAAGGGGAGTTTAACCTTTCTTCTTATTCTTTTATGGTTGATTGCATCGAAATATTTTGAAGTGAGATAATGGAATTCTAAGAGAAACTATTTTTTCCTCTATAAAATGGTTGAAGTTGGGATGTAAGATGTATTATTATTGATGAGTGTAACATCCCTACTTTTAATAAACTGTATTATTTATTGTAAATAAAACACTTAAAAAGTCTTCTATTTTTACTAATGTTTTGTATTTTATTATGATGTAGTTTAAACATTAAAAATATATTTTATCATGATGTAGTTTTTACTTATTGAAAATAACAACAAAAAGAAAATAAAACTAATAAAATATGTATGTATATATATATATATATAAAATATTAGGTAAAAATATATTAATTAAAATATTGTTAAATAGGTGTGTGTATTAAAAAAAATCTTCTAAAGAGATGAGAAGATAAGGAGAAAAGATAAGAAGAAGAAAAAAATAGAGAAGATAAAAGAAAAGAAAAAAGGAAAGAAAGAAGAAGATAAGCTAAAGAGATAAGCTAAAGAAAGAAAAGAAAAGTAGTGATGATTGAAAAAAATGAGCACATGCATGGCTTATATATATATAGATATGAAATGAAGGAAGAAGTTATGTAAGAAAGTGAGAAAGTGAGAAAAAAAGGAGAGAGAGAGAGAAAGAAAATGAGGGAAAGAAAGAAAATAGAGAAAGAGAAAATAGAGAGAGAAAGTTTGGAGCAAAAGATTCAAAGAGATCCTTGCCCTTCAATAAACAAGGTAAGGGGAGTGAAGTTAAGCTCTTTTTATATTAATCTTGATAAAATCATGGGTGTTATATTAATCTTTTATTTATTTTATATCATATATTATTCTACTTACTTCCATTTAACTTATTTTCATTTATTATCCTCTTATATTTATATTATTTAGTCAGTATCCAGTTATGCCCTGATTCGGTTTATCTCCAGTTATGCATTAGTTCTGTTTATTTGTTTTATTTAATTTATCTTTATTGCACTGATACTATTTATTTATTTTATTTTATTTATATCTAGTTATGCACTGGTCCTATATACTTATTTAATTTAATTTATCTCCAGTTATTAAGTGGTCCTTTTTATTTATTTAATTTATCTCCAGTTACGCACTGGTCTTGTTTATTTATTTTATTTAATATATCTTCAGTTACGCACTAGTCCTGTTTAATTTATATTTTTGTTATTATATTTTTTATAACATTCTAATCCTTATCTAGTTATTTATTTAAATTTCTTTCTTTGATTCTTATTTTATCATTATTTTATAATTAAAAAAATAAAGTAAAAGTAAATATTATTTTATTCAGTGAGCTTGGATAGAAGAAATTACATGAACATTTTATTGTTATTTTATATTCTTTGTGTAGTTTATACAATGATATGATTTGATAGTCATCACATTTTATGACCTTTGAAAATATCCAAGAGTATGTCAATTAAGTAGGAGTTAAGTCTAGTTTCAATAAGTTGTGATTAAGCTAGTGTCAAAGTGTTTGTATTTGGGAAGTCACCGTTTCGTACATTACGGGATGAAAGGTAGGGACCATGGTGGGGTCTAAGGAAGTTATACCAAGTATGTGAATATTTGGATAGTTTAGAATAGCGCATCAGACTAGGATATTCATAGGCCAAACCTGGGACTATTCGATACCTGCTCGGCATCGCCAAGGTTAGGTAGTGAGTATATATCTCTTTTATGTGCCTATAAATGACTAATATTCTTGAGAAAGAAATAATTATGATTGTACCAATGTTTTAAGAGAAATACTGAATTACCTAATCACTTCCTAAAGTAACTTTTCATGTTCATAATGGACCATCAGAAGTGGAATATGGATCCATATGTCTAGTATTACGAGATCTAGTTTTGTGGTTGTAGGTCCAATTATATGCCCGCAGTGTCTCTATTGTTTGTTGAGTTTATTAAGATTGATATTTAAGGCTTATAAAGACCTAATTCCTTTCATATTCTTCTTTTATATGTACCTATTGCATGAGTATAAGGGGAACCTGCTCAATGAGAGTTGTACGAGATATTATTGGTGGATCTTCTGAAGATTGACTCGTGGATAATTTATATTAATATCTTGAGGAGATATTTAAAATATAGATCATCTTCTATTCTGATGTAGAATTCTTATTATTATACAAATACATATTTTTGTAATATTTCATGAACAATTATAGAGATGTAAACTATTGATATATATATATATATATATATATATATATATATATATATATATGGATATGAAGTTAAGTTATTTTTAGTGTCTTCTCAAGGAAAATCTTATTGTACAAAAAAAATAATAAGAATTTAAATATTAGTTAATGCTGTTAGTGTAAGATCCGCGAAATTTAATTAATTAAATAATTAATTAATTAATAAATGTGGGTGGTAGGAGCCTTTATGGAATTAATTAATTTGTATGATTGGAAACGTACTAGCTCAAGTGGTTGAGAGTATTTAGTTGTATTGAAAGGACTTGGGTTTGAGTCCTATGTGTGCTAATTGTGTGTTATTTAATTGTTATTATTTTAATAATAAGCTTGATCGTGATGAGTGATAATATAATCCCAGAATTATAGGAATTATCATGAAACATGAATTGGTTGAATGATTGTGCATTGATTTGACATTTGTATGGTTGGGGGTTTGAACCCAGGCTTATGCAAAATAACTTTCTTTTTGCCAAAATTTCTTTTGGAATGAATGTGAAAGGCTAAAAACCCTAGCTGACAAAGGGATAGCCAAGAGGGGCTGGAAAAACAACCATTAATATACCTTGAATGACAATTAGGTTAAACTTAATGCAAATTTTCGTTTTTCCTTCCATCATTGCTAATTAAGGCAAAATTTAGTTAGAATTAAGGGTGAGAAAGTGGGTTTTTGCTAAGGCCGCCATTGGTACATATTGAGAGAGTGAATCAAAGTGCAAAGAGAGAGAGAAGTGAGAGTTGAGAAGGAGTCTTGAAAGAGGAATCACAAGTTAAGGCTAATTGAGATCAATGACTCAAAGATTTGTGCACTTTTGGAGCAAGGAATCCAGGTTAGGGGTGTTGAATTCGTATTTTATAGCAAATATAATAATTACATGAATTGCATGAACTGTATAGATATTTTACTGTGTTGTTCTGGACTCTGTTCTGGACTCCGTTCTGAATTTCTGGGAATTTTCCAGAAATCGCCTAGCGGCGTTGAAGGTCTGCCAGGTGACGCATGCCATTGTTTGGAGGTTTCTGCATTTTTGGCAGAAACCGCCTAACGGCAAGAACTGTCTGCCAGGCGACTCATCCTGCATAACCAGTTTTCTGGGTTTTCTATGAACAGTCTCGTGGTGATGAACACTCACCAGGCGACGCAAGTCAAATTTGACTCGATTTTGGGTTTTTCTGTGTTCTGGGTTACTTCTAATCAGTGGAAAATGGGCTTTAATCATGTATGGATTAAAGGGAAGGGATTAATGGTGAAATTATGTGGTGATAAGAGGAAATTGGATGATTTTGGTATGAACTTGTTTTAGAGTTGAGTAATTGGGGATTTTGAATTCAGGGATTGATTGTAGTTGAGTTGGATTAGAAATTGTTCATTTTATGTTAAATTGATCAACCATTATAGTGGGTGGGAGTTTGGCGTGATAAATTGATGAAAGGTGAGAAGGGAAATTTGGGTTTTTAGCAAGTGCAATAGAATCTGGGATTTTTCCCAGAACTGATGCACCGCTTGGTGGGATATAAAGTGTCGTCAAGCGATAGCGCGATCTTAAGAGGAGATTTTGGATTTATGGGTGTGATTGGCTCGAATTGGGTTCAAGAGTAAGTTGTGGGATAGAACGATTATGGGAAAATAGTAAAGAGATAGATGTTGAATAGTTGGGTGCGGGGAATAAGCATAATGAGATGGAAATTAAAAGTACGGAATGGAATATTGGTGATGTAACTAGTGTTAAGGTTTAAATGGTAAAATGTTGCAATGGCGAGATAAGTTCATGATTGGCAGAGTGTTTCTCTTGTTAGTTTAACTTGTAAGCAAGTTGATCATAACTATGAGTGGATAACTATTTGGTACATTAAGGGATAAGGTAGTGGGATATGACAGACCTTGTGAAATGGATGGACTATTTAGGATTATGACAGAAAATAGGTACTCTTGGGGCACTGGAAAATGAGTTTATGAGGTAGTAGCAATTAATTGAATTATATCATTAGATTGGTTTAGGGAAGTGAATTCTTGGGAATTAGTGAATCTTAAAAGAGTAATAGGAACATTGGTGAGAAGCTAGATCGGGGAGAATTGATGCAATTATCCTAGTAGATATCACTGCAAGTTTTGATGCTTAAATTATAGGTTGTAATTTGTTCTGGGTGATTAAAAACCAATACTGCGCCAGTATTGGTGTAGCGCCTGGCAGTATTGTTTGACCATCAGGCGATAGCTACCAAATTAGAGGGATTCCTGGATCACGTTGCGCCTAGCTGCAAGGTTAGAGGCTTTGAAGGTGCCTGGCGGCAAAAGGTGTCTGTAACATCCCGTCAGGATATTACGAATTTTATTAATAAATAAAGAATTTATAAACATTTTCATTTAATAAAACTTCATTTCCCAAAACGCGGGAAATTTAAAACTTTATTTAATTTGTGAATAATCCAAAATTCCATAATGTATAAAACTCAAAAATAATATAAAGCAGCCATAGGGTTTTAAACTGGGATAATAACCAAAATATCTCATGAGAGTTTACAATCTATTTCCAAAACATAATAAATAAAAAGACTCCCATGCTATCCCCACTCTATGTCTAAGACTCACAAGCACCACCTGCATCAAAATCATCTGCTCACATGTACCGCGCACACGATCATCGCCAAACACAAGCATATAGGGTGAGCTTAATAGAATAAGCATACAAAATACATGCATACACATTTATATGAATCACTTATATATTTCATGTAACATGCCACATAAAAATCCCTCTATCGATTTCATCTTCCCTGGCCACAACCAGGTCATTCGTGTTCTACCTCTTTTAGCAATTACCTCAAGGTGACTTGTTGCCATACTTATCGTCCACAACTGATAGAGCACACGTGCAGAAAACCATTGTTGCAGATCATACACCCTTACAGATCAGCACACTCACACCGACAACACTAGCCAACCCGAGCTCAACTTAAGGGTCCCTCGTGTTCATCCGCCATCCTGAGCTCAACTCGAGGGATGTCATTCCGAGCTCAACTCAAGGAATGCCACGTGCTTAACCCCTATCCCGAGCTCAACTCAAGGGATACGTTCCGAGCTCAACTCAAGGAACACCAGCAATCCCACCTTTGAAGCACAACCAAAAGCCTTGTAGATCACGTGTGTAGAATCCAACAACCCACGGCTGCAACATTAAAATCGCATGGCGGGGGACACGTACCATCGGGTGCAGCCGCTTCCAGACCGCTTGGTGGGGGACACGTGCCGTCAGGCGCCAAACGCCTCAAAAATGCCATCGCTACCGACACCGCATGGCGGAACAGCTCCTACCGCCAGGCGCACGCACTCTTAGAGCCCATTGGTCTTACAGATACCGCCTAGCGGAACCACCTCCACCGCCAGGCGAGACTCATAGCAGAAGCCCCCTGTTTCACATCATTTGCCTGGCGCCCTAACCCCACCGCCAAGCGCCATACCAGTATCACCACTTTTACTAGTTTTGCACTGTTCAGCCAAGTTCCACTACTTAGTCTGGTATCCTCATATAACCTAATTGATGAATTCTCTAAATTAGGTATATATGTACGCTTAGACCGTAACCACCATCCTAATATGTATCCACTTGAGATTGCCTAAGTTCCACTTTTCTAAGACTCTATCAATCACTGTAGTCTTAACCTCTATGCTATGCTACGTATCACCCAACATTTAGTACACACTATTTAGCATATGGCTTACCCATTTGTAACTACCCATATTTATACCATTTGTCCAATTTGACAAATCCAATTATCCTTGCAACTTTGACTTTGTGCTAGCATCTCCTTATTATACTAATATCACAGCAGTTGTTACCATAATTAGGTCTTATTTACACTGCATTGTCCACTTTATGGCAATCACACTCGCTCCCCATTCCAATCATAAAATTCACACCTCTAGTTTCTTATAACAGCATCAGAGTCATCATCCAATTACCCTTTCCAACTCCACGATAGCACAAACCATTATTTTCCCCAAGCCGGACTCCTTAGTCGCCCTCACAAAAATGAAAATTTCCAACATTCTAATGTGGTGCCTGTGGCCATTCTCGTGCCGCCAGGCGGTGCCTACGATTCTGGACAACTCCCTAGAATTTCCACACCTGCACTACTCTTTACTTTCAAGATTTTCTCCCCCAATGCAGGTTCCGCTCCCTTTGAGTTATTTAGCAACCCAACAACTCATTAGTCCATTTCAATAACAAAAATTCTTGCAGTAACATCCCGCTAATTGATTCCAAGAGCTAAAATTCTCAAATTATCAACCCTAAAACATCTATCTACTGTTCCATTCAATTTCTCCTTTAATTTCGTGATTATACCAACACTCTGATATCTAAACCATCCTTTAAGGATTCAGTTAACTTTCCCCTCGATCAGAATTAGCCCAAACCCATAAAATACCGAAAACAAAGGAAAAGGTTCGCGTCACCTAGAAAACAAAGTAAAAGGTTCGCGTCGCCTGGCGGTTGATCGGCACCGCCAGGCAGTTCAAGCCAAACCCAGAAAACTGGGTAAATCACCAAGTGTCGCCTGGTGGGCCGAGTAGTGCCGCCAACCGGTTCCATCGCTGGAACCCAAAAAGACCATCAAACAACATAAGCCGCCTGGCGGCTTTGAATGTCCGCCAGGCGGTTTTTGGAAAATTTCCAGAACCTAGAATTCGACGTGATAGTTCAATAATTATACAAGTACAGACCATTCATAAAGCAATTAAGCATCACACACATAATTAGCAAGTTATAGCTCCCCTAACTTGAATTCCTTAGCTTGAACTTTGGCAATTGAATTCTCCCTACTCCAAGGACATCATTTGTCTTCTCTCTATTCAGCGCCAAAATGCCTCACTCAAACCTCACTAAGCTTCAATTTCGTGCTCTATTTTTGAGTGTAATTCCCAGTCTTGCAAAACCCTCTCTATTAACCCAATTTTTCTTTTTAAAGGGTGCCTAAAAGGTAGGTTAATTACCTAAAACGAAAATGAGACTTAATTGCTTGTTAATGACATTCATTATCTCATTATGTCTGTTTTTCAGCCACCTCTAGGCTGCCATATAACTAGGGTTTCCATCAACTTTTCATATTCAAGCCAAAGCCAAAAATACCAAATATAAAGTTTAATTTGGGTTCTCCAAGGTTTGAACCCATAACCATACCAATGATCAAGTCAATGCTAACCATCATGCCAATTCATGTTTCATGCTAACTAATACAATTAAAGCATTATATCATGAGAAACGTGATTAATCATATCATTAAAACAATAATAATTAAATAACACATAAATGGCATTCATAAAACTCGAACCCAAGTCCTCTCACACAATAAAGTACTCTCAACCATTTAAGCTAGTACTTTTCCACGTCATACCAATCAGAATTTAATGCCGTAAAGGCTTTTGCTGCCCGCATTTATTAATTAATTATTTATTTAATTAATTAAATTTTACGGGTCTTACAATGTTCGCCAGGCGGTCTGGAAGCGAGTTTCGCTTGGCGGCTCTAGAGTAGCGTCAGGCGATAATGTAGAGGCAATGTTTGTGATTTATTTACTTTGGATTTGCGTAGTCTATCAAGCTTTGGTGATACCTTAAAGGTCGGCTTATTGGATGTTCCTTGAGTTGTGGCTCGGAAGGTATCCATTGAGTTGTGGCTCGGGATAAATGTTAAACACGTGGCATTCCTTGATTTGTGGCTCGGAATGACATATCTTAAGTTGTGGCTCGGGATGACGGATGAACACAAGGAACTCTTGAGTTGTGGCTCGGGTTGGAGAGTGTTGTCAGTGCGAGTGTGCGAGTTGTGGCTCGTACGGATGGGTTTAGATAGATTGCTCTCCTCAGCATTAAGCTGACAAGTTTGGTAGTCTTGGGACGTTACGAACTATGTTTGTATTGGGAACTTCACCTGGTGTTACGAAGTGTGGTCCGTAGCAGGATTCTCGCATGTGTTCTACAAGTTGTGGCTTGTAGGTGTGGCAGCAAGACATCTTGAGGTATTCATCTAAAGACGTAGAGCATGGATGACGTGGTGGTGGCCATGTTGTGTGGAATCAACGGATAGGAGTTCCTTTGATGTGTGCGTTTAAAATTTTGAACTGTATATACGTATATGTTTTATATTGTTAAGCTTATCCTATCTGCTTGTGTTTGACGATGATCGTGTATTGCATTACACGGGAGTAGAGGATGTTGCATGTGGTTCTGGTGAGGCTTAGCATCGGAGAGGGGCTAGCTGGGAAAAGATTTATGGAGTTATGGATTTCTTTATGTTTTTATAAACAGTGTTTTATCAGACTTGGGTAATGTATTGGAATTTTATAATTTATGAAGTTGAGTTATTTTACGAAGTAATAAAGTTTTGAAATTTCCCACGGTTTTGGGAAATGGAATTATAATAAATGATGTTTAATTGTTTATTTCTATTTTATTTTATTTAAATTGGTAATATCCGACCGGGATGTTACAGTTATTGTATTACTAATGGAAATAACCTAATTGCAATAAATTTTCCAAAATAGGGACCAAATTGAGACAAATAAAAAAAAGGAGATTGATTTGAGATTTCTTTACAAAAATGGAGACTAATGAAATGATTTAACCTTAGTAATTTAAACTTGGATGGGGATGGACGAGGACGGGTATTAGGAAGGGTATAGGGATAGGGACATGGCAAATATGAAGATACCCATCCCTATCCTTGTACCCAATTAAAAAAATCAGGTATTACCCATACTCATACCCGTACCTAGTCAATGCGGGGATTCCTTGTCAAAACGGGGATGATTTTGAATAATACCCACGAGGAGCAGTTTATTTGTCATCCCTAAGCATCACCCTCTTTATTTATAGACTTATTTAGTAATTTGGTCTTTTTATTGATTGTTTTGGTCTTTATGTTTGTTTTTTACTCAACTGGTATTTTTGTAAAAGGAGTTAATGTGGTCCCTTCCATTAAATTGATCTAAACAATGTTTGGAAGTACCACGTGTCAAAAACTAGGTATGTCACATGTCAAAATTTAGACCATCTTCTATCTTAAACTACTGTGATTTTAAGACATGACATCTTCTAAGTAAAAGATGACCCAACTTGATATGACAAACCTAGATTTTGACATGTAACACTCCCGATCCGCATTAATGCATATTTAACATAAAGAGTCATGTGAAGATTTTTTTTATCTTAAAAAAAACATGTACTCAATTGAATGTTTTTAAAATAAAATTTTGAAACAAATAAAAGTTTAAAAATAAATATGAAATTATTAAGTCTTATTTATTTGAAAAACTCGACAAATCCCTTACAGAAACATGAATTCATTTTTATGCTCTACTCAAATTCCGCCACACATTTAAAAGAATCTCTTTAATCCAACAAATAGTAGAAAGTATATAACCAACTCCCATATTGATGAATACATATATGAAATAAAGAACAAAAACACAACACTTCAAGAGAGACAACATAAACTATAAAGAAATGTTACTCTGATAAATAAATAATTAATTTCTTTATTTTGTATTTGCTAAATTCGTAATATATAATATTAATTATTTACTGTTTGAAATGCTAGGTTTTATCCAATTTTCTTCAAATGTATTCGTGTCCCATTCAAATTTTAGACGTCAGTGTGGACAAAAATGAGCTTGGTCAGCAACTTAAAAAAGTAATCAAAATTCATTTTAAAAAAGTCAAAGTGACATGGGTTGTGTCAAAACTGTGTCCAAATTGTGTTCAAATATCATTTTCAATAGAAATAATATTTTCCTATATAGAAAAAGAACTAAAGGTGGTTTGTGATTTTGCTGAGGCGAGGTGGTACCCACCCCAAAACCATGACGCCCTTCACTCTAGCCTCTAGCTCTATGGGCGCGCTTCTTAAAAACATGGTACGATTTACCTCCATGCCTACATTATATAATCATTTGCAGCATTAAAATTTTTCCATGTACTGATCCTGTGCGAGCATGTGTTGGTCGTGGCTATCGGAGTTTGATGATGTCGCTCCCATGAATAAGAAACATAACTTAGAGGAGATTCCGGAAGAATCAGAACTTGGAATCGATGGTGATGCCACTCCGGAGCTTCAAGAAGCGTGCATTGGCTTGGAAAAGGAATTGGAAGTTCTGAGAATGGGCATGGACGTGGGAATTTGTGCCCTCTGCCTTGGTTTCTGTTATGCGCTTTCGCCCTCCGCAAAGCTTTTTCCGCGTCTAACTTCTTCCTTCTTCAGACTAAATCACCTTCTGTGAATTATGTACTGTTACTGTTAAATGTTATTTTGATTTAGGTTTTATTCGGTAGAAATACCAAAAAAGAATTATATAAAAATTGTACCGGATTCGATTTAACCCATATTTAAAAATGTTATCGTCCAACGCAAATTGAACTCGCAAGTTCGACTAGGTTGAGGGAGTTTAGCCCATTTTAAGAGTTCTTTCACTATTTCATTTACTAAATTTATAAAATAAACTTGTATTAATTAATTCCTATGCTGTGTTCAAGAAATGCTTCACATTCAAAAATTTTAAATAATGAATTTTTATGTTCCTCTTTTTTTCTTTTTCTACCAGTGCTATCTTTCAATCCTACACTTCACAATGAAGTTCCTTATGTTTCACACCACATAGTTGCGGTCCATTTTTTTTAGGTTTAAATAGTCTTTTGGTCCTAGTTTTGGTCGACTTTTTTCACTTTGGTCCTACTTTTTAAATTGTTTTCAATTTGGTTCTATTTTTCGTTATATTTTTTCAATCAACTCCTTTTCGTTAACTCCGTCCAAATCATTAACGGATGTGAACAGTAACTGCCACGTGTCATCTTGTGATTTTTTTGATTTTTTTTTAATTTTTTTAATTTTTTTTTAATTTTTTTTAATTTTTTTTAATTTTTTTTAATTTTTTTTAATTTTTTTTTAATTTTTTTTATTTAAAAAAAATGTACACGTGTCAAGTTTATATTATGCCACGTGTCAGAATTAGATTTTTGTATTCAATTTGGTCCTATTATTCGTTATCTGTTTTCAATTTGGTCCTAGTTTTTTTTAAAAAATTTAACATTTTTTTCCTCTCCAAATTGAGACAAAATTTAATTTGTATATATTAAAATGCATATTTTTGTTAAATATTTTAATTTAGAATTAAATTTAGTTTAGAATTAAAACGAAAAAAAGCAATAACACCATTAATTTAAATTTTTTTTTTAATTTAGTATTTTTGTTCCTCTCCAAAGACAAAATACAATTTGTATATAAATGTTATATGAATATTCTTATTAAAATACATATTTTTATTAAATATTTTTAATTTAAAATTAGAGTTGGTTTAAAATTAAATATTTTTAACCTCTTAAAATTTTAAATTAATGGTGTTATTGCTTTTTTTCGTTTTAATTTTAAACTAAATTTAATTCTAAATTAAAATATTTAACAAAAATATGCATTTTAATATATACAAATTAAATTTTGTCTCAATTTGGAGAGGAAAAAAATGTTAAATTTTTTTAAAAAAAACTAGGACCAAATTGAAAACAGATAACGAATAATAGGACCAAATTGAATACAAAAATCTTATTCTGACACGTGGCATAATATGAGCTTGACACGTGTACATTTTTTTAAATAAA
>Ga0214542_1001933_pt1 | contig 42844 bp, 17 predicted proteins | sample CNSS1metaG_FD_160096 | JGI IMG/M metagenome (GOLD analysis project Ga0214542, IMG submission 160096) | Root nodule microbial communities from cowpea collected in UCLA plant growth center, Los Angeles, California, USA - CNSS1 | ecosystem: Host-associated > Plants > Roots > Nodule | place: USA... | reverse complement strand
ACTTGGCTGTCACGAATTTAAGGATATGTGCATTGCTTAATTGCATAATGAAGCTAGATTGTAATTTTCGCTTAGTGGATTATTATCTAGTGGATTGAGAGAAGGCAGAGGTGTTAATTTGGTAGCCTATGATAAGTGAAATTGTGTTTGAATCAAGGATGTCAATACGATTTTAATCACTCTTTGCATTTAATTTAATATGTTGATTAGCATTCTGAATTTATCTGCCAAACACCCCCCTTTTGTGTTATTATTGTGTTCATCTGAAAATTTAAGCTTTGAATGAAAATATTGGTCGTTGGGAGACGACTTGGTTCAACTTTCATATACTGCATTTAATATGTTTTAATTTGGTGGGGTACAGCCTCTATCAAATTTGGCGTCGTTGCCGGGGACCAATCGTTTTGTTCAAAGTAAAATTTTCAGTGTGTTTGTGTTCCGTGTTTTGGTGTGTGTAGTTGAAGTGTGGTTGAGTTGGTATATGTTCATTGTGATGTTAATGTTTTGTTAAGTTCAGTGCCTGTTTCCATTCCTGTGTGTTTCTGTGTAGTGTAGTGAATAGTGTCGCGGCGCGCATGAATAGAGTAATTTGTAGTGTAGTGAATAGTGCATGAATAGTATCCGAATCTGGCATTTAACTTCTAGATTTTTGTTCTAGTAGCTACGGTGCTTGTTTTGACTTGAAATGTTTGTCCCCCACTTCTAAGACATTGAACTTGATGGGAAAAATATCAGGAGCAGTTGGTATGGTCTGAGTTGAGAGATTCAAAAAAATTTTGGACTGCTTTTTAGTGAAACTTCAGAAGACCATAACTTTTGCTCTGGTTATTAGAATCACTATTATTTTATATGCATTTGGGGTGGAATTTGATTTCCTACGTTGTTTAAACCCGCTCTGCCGGTTTGCAAACTCAGATTCTCTAGAAAATGCCATTTTCTACATTTCAGCAATGTTTTTTGTGATTTTTCTTCATTTTTTTCACTTTTGAAAAAATTTTAAAAATACTTTTAATTTGAGTTTTGATCTGATTTTTTTTGTGGGTCTGTTTGAGCACTCAAAGGAATATCCTACCAATTTTCAAGTCATTTGGAGTTCGTTTGATTATACTTGTAGTTATACCCTATGTTATGCCAATATCACTAGAATTAATGTTTTTTGGTGCATGACTAGGGGAAACCCAAGTGAATTACAACCATTTGACCCTGAGATTGATAGGACATTCCACATAGGATGTAGGCATCTTAGGAATCCATCTTTGCATGTTGAATAGTTAGTGACTTTTCCTGACTCTTCTGATTCTCATCATACTCCCGACACTCCTCATTCTTTGCATTCTGAGCATACTATTTATTCTGAGCATTTTGATTTTCATACTGATAACATGGCTCAACCTCCTCCACCTCATCAGAGAACCATGAGTGAGCTCATTGCACCAGAGTTCACTTATGATAGTTTATGCATTAAATACCCTGAGGAGGAAGTTCCATATGTGCTAAAAACTGGTTTAATACACTTGTTGCCAAAGTTTCATGGTCTTGTAGGTGAGGACCCGTGCAAACACTTGAACCAGTTTCATGTCGTGTGTTCCACCATGAAGCCTGTAGATGTCCAGGAGGACCATGTATACTAGAAGGCTTTCCCTCATTCGTTGGAGGGTAATGCGAAAGACTGGCTGTACTACCTTGCACCCAGGTCCATCACGAGCTGGGATGACCTGAAGAGATTGTTCATAGCCAAGTTCTTCCCTGCTTCAAGGACAACAGCCATAAGGAAGGAAATTTCTGGCATCAAGCAGCAATCTGGGGAGACCCTCTATGAGTACTGGGAGAGGTTCAAGAATCTCTATTCAAGCTGCCCACACCATCATAATTGCATGAACTCTTGTCTGGTTGTGCTGTTTCTGCATAATTTTAGGGTTCTGCCCAAAAACCGCCTGGCGGGCATGCATGTGCCGCTAGGCGGCACAACAGCTTTTCACCCAAATTTTGGGTTCTGTCACGAGTTGCATGGTGATGGGCTGAAATCCGCCAGGCAGAGCACGAGGTCTGACGCTTTTTTGTTGTTTTGGTGAATTTTTGTGATATGTTGATGTTCCAGTTCGTCTTTGGTTCGGTTGTTTGATTGATTTATTCTATGAAATTGTTCGTATGGTCTGACTATGATTAACAATGGAGAAGGGAACATGAGGGGTTCATGTTAAGAATCGGTAATCCCTCTACCGAGTAGAATTAATGATCCTTGAGTTGTGATTGGAAGTGCTGGACCATAGAAATATTGAATTGTTATTTGGGTTGTAGAGCAAGACAACAAAGCCATGAGAATGGGAAGGGGTTTATGCGGTAGCGGCGTAATAGGATTGTTTGGAAAATTGGTGAGTCAGTCTTGGGAAGAAATTATCTGTGAATGAGTTGTCAATAAATTGGACATGAAAAGATGATTAAAATAGGAATTTTGGAATGATTTATTTATAATGATTGGTTGAGGTAAGAATACATTGATTGGTTAAATATAAGAATTTGAAATGATTGTGACTTACTGATAACAGGGGTAGGAGAGGCTTTGAGGTGAGTCTGAAGTAGTCTAAGTGAGGACTGAATTCTATTTTTTTTTACTAGAGTAAGTTCACTTGAAAAGATGGATTGGGGTTTGAGAGGTATTAGTAAATGAGTAAACTAAAATACTATGATTGAATTAAAAGTATAGTGTGATAAAGTAATGATAACAGTTTGGTATTAAGGAATCTTAGAATGGGAGTGTTGGATTGGGTGATAAGAGTGTTAAGTTAAAACAAATCCTCGGAGGATGTAATAATATGTTTGCTAAATGCCAAGTCATGACTAGAGTGAGTTAAGAAGTGGATCATAGGTAATGGACCAAGTGTGGTGTGCCATTTTTTCCTCACTTTGAGTTTGAACAATAAGAGAACATGATTATCTTGGTGTTGTTTAGTGGTGTAAGTTCATGTGCTCTGACCTGTGTAAGAAAATTAGACAGTGTGTATGTCACTGGTGTAGCGTCTAGCGGCACGGGGTGCGTGTCAGGCGATAGGACTAGCATTAGGGGTCCCTACACCGCGTGGCGCCTGGCGGCAAGGTGCAGCCCACCAGGCAATAGACCCTGAAACAGTGGGTCTAGAAGTGACTGGCGCTCGGCGGCTAGGAGTAAACCACGATGCGGTCTAGGCCTGTTTCGCTTGGCGGCGCTTGAGGCTGCGCCAAGCGGAAATCTCGCAAACTATGGCTTGTTTGTGTGATGTTTTAACACAACGATACTACACTTGGATCGGGAGATGCTGTGCCATGAGCGGGTAGGTTCATGGATGGTGGTTAACATGTGATGATATAAGCGGGGAGGTTCATATCCAGTTACTCTCGCGTGAGGATACGAGCGAGGTAGGTTCGTATGTTTCATGGCTGAAGGATCACATATGTTGGACTAGGGGTGGGTAGCTCCGTAGAGCAAGACTACGAGCGGGGAGGTTTGTAGAAGTAGGACCACGAGCGGGCAGGTTCGTGTGAGCATCATGTTCCCGAGTCCAAGGCTAACCACTTGTGTGATTTGAAGGTTGTAAAGCCTTGGGGTTAAGGTCTTGGCCAAGAACTAAATAGATTAATTAAGATGGGTGTCTTATTTATAATTGTGGTTATATATGTTACTTTTATTTTTATCAGCTCACCCTTTCTGTTTGTGTATGGCGATGATCGTTTAATTCGTTACACGAGAGCAGATGTTGATACAGGTGATGCTGAGGATCCTAAGGCGACGGAGTGAGGGCTAGCTGGGATTAAAGCTAGGGATTTTTCATGATGTTATCATTTATATTTTGGACTCTGGAATTTGTAAAGTTTTAATAGTACGATTTTAATAATTTTGTCACGAGGCTTAAACATTTTAAATTTTTCCCGAGTTTTGGGAATAATAACATCTTGATATTTTCATTTCTTTTCTTTAAATATTTATGTATTTAAGTAATATTCCTTAGGGATGTTACAGCAAAGGCCATTTGGGTCGTACTTGTTTTACATCAAAGCATTCTAAAAATAGGGAGAAAAACATAGAAACACACTTTGTGTTTATAAAGATGGTGATTTTGATTTAGGCCATATGGATGTCACTCATCTTGATATTATTATTTTTCTTTGCTAAATTAAATGGAATGGAAGATGGAAACATTGATCATCTCATTGGTGATAGAAGTATTAAGAATTTTTTTAAAATGGCAGAAGAAGTTTTTATGTGACAATATAAAATATATTTTTATATATTAAATTATTTTTATTATAATTTAATCAATTTAAGGTAAATTCTCTATGGTATTATTATTATATAAAATATGCATTTTTGATGTTGGTTATGTATAAGTAAGAAGAATCAAAATTTCTTTTATATTATGAAATGTATATGTGAAATGAGTGTATAATGAACATTTATTATTATTATTATTATATATATATATACTAATTGTTATAAAAGTATAAATGTATAATACTAATATTTTTCTAATATTAGATGATACATGCATAACATTATTAAACTTGAATTAGTATTACATAGAAAATATTCATTGTAATTGAAAAGTCTTTTCTAAAAAATATATATAATGTCCTATGATAGAAATAGAAATGTTGGATTTTATTTATTGCATATTTTTTGTTGAATACAAAAAAGTCATCACTTGTGCATTTACGTGTACAATTTAAATGAAAAAAAATAGATTTATGGTGCATTAATTGATTGACAATGAATTAGAGGATGCAACTAAATTTGTGTAGTAAATTAATGTAAAAAGGAACAATGAAGTAACTTTTAAATAAAAGTAAATAAAAGGAATAGTGCATTTTTTGGTGCTAGAAATTTAGGTTTTGGAAGGTGATAAATTTGAACTTTATTAGAATATGTAATGGGTGAATTAAGATTGCTTTAAATGATATATTAATTTATTTTTTTTTTGTAAGAATGTGAAGTAAGGATTTTGATATGAATTTGTGGTTCTATATTTATAATAATATATATATATATATATATATATATATATATATATATATATATATATATATATATAAAGGTTCAAAGATTTTCGGAGATTATATTTTATACTTAGTTTTATTTGATAATATATGACTTCCGAAGTTGATTAATTTTGAATGGTACCTATTACAAGTTGAGGTAAGTTCATTATAACTTGATATGATCTTTTTGATATGGAATAATATTGGATAGAATAAATATATTGTATTTTGCTGATAGTGCAAGAATTAAACTGTCAAGATTATTAATTTATTTTTATCATGTTTGGTTATTCGAGAAGTTAATATTAGCATTATTTTTATATCATAAATAATATTTTGAAGGCTCCAAAAGAGATATTACACTTCTACAAAGAAGTATAATAGAAACTTATTAATTTCTAAAGATATATTTGTGTCATATTGAGACATAGTGAAGGAAATATGAAATATCTTTATATCAATGGACTTCGGTTGAATAAAAAATAAAATGTGTATTAGAGAAATTATCAATCTTCTCTTATGGCTTGTACTAAACATATATTAATACAATTGAAATGTATGTCATTGTAAACCTGGAGTTTACAAATTAGAAAGGGATTTCTTGTTCGACATGATTAGTTGGGTCATCCTGGATCTATCATAATGCGAAAAAATAGTTGAAAACTCTTGTGGACACCCACTTAAGAGTCAAAAACGTCTTCAATCCAATGATTTCTCATGTCATACATGTTTACAAGGAAAGTTGATAATAAGACCATCACCAGAAAACTTTAGAAATGAGTCAATCTCATCTTTTGGAATAAATACATGGTGATTTGTGGTCCAATGCACCCATCATGTGGATCATTTAGATATTTCATGGTTTAATTGATGCATCAAATAAATGGTCACATGTTTGTTTGTTATCAACTTGCAATCAAGCATTTGCAAAGTATTAGCACACTTAGTTAAATTAAGATATCACTTCTAGATTATTCGTTTAAGAAAATTTGTTTTGATAATGCTGGTGAATTTACATCTTATGTATTTCATGAGTATTGTATGTCAATTGGAATTGAAGTTGAACATCCAGTAGAACATATGTTCATGCTAAAATGGACTTATAGAATAACGAATAAAATGTCTAAAGTTAGTTGCAAGACCATTACTTATGAGAGCTAATCTTCCAATGACTACTTGGAGATATGCAATTTTAAATGTTACAGTATTGATTTGCATCAAGCCAACAAGTTATCATAATTACTATATTATGCAGTTGGTTTTCGGTTAGTAACCTAATTGTCTATTTTAAGAATTTTTGTATATGATCGAGTTTCCCCACCAAAAGGGACTATGATGAGTCTTTAGAGACGGCCGAGAATATATGTTGGATATGAATCTCAATCAATAATAAAATATCTTGATCTTTCAAAAGGAGACATATTTATGGTTTGATTTATCAACTTCCATTTTTGATGAATAAGTTTTTCCAACATTAGGGGGAGAAAGAAAACAATTGGAAAAGGATATCAGTTGGAATGAATTATCATTGTTTTGTCTTGATCCTCGTACAAAAGAATGTAAACTTGAAGTTCAAATGATAATTCATTTCGAAATTAGTCAATCAATTATCATATGTTTTACTAACACAAATAGGGTAATTAAACCACATATATAAACTGCTAATGCTCCAAATAGAATTGATATTAATTTATTACACGATTGAAGCGTGGTAAGTTTATTGGTTCCAAAGATAAAAATTCTCGAATGAGAAAATGAGCTAAAAAGACAAGATGACCTAATCGAGGAGGTGTAAATCACAAAAGATTCATTTGACATAATTAATAATTTGGTTCCAGAAGAACCTTGGTTCTAGAAGAAACTCAGGTACCTAAAAATTGTTGAAAAATATGAGATCTCAATAAAATTATGTCATCAATAAGATAACATGGAACCAAAATGAAGTCAACGTTGACGATGCTTTAGCATATAATATAACGATGAATCTTATGAGTGACAATGAGGATCGAGATTGTTGACAAAGAAATGATTGGCCAAATGGAAAGATGAAATAGAAGCAAAATTAGATTTTCTTGTTAAACGAAAGGTTTTTGGACTTGTAGTCTGCACACCTGAAGGTGTAAAAACTCATTGAGTACAAATGGATTTTTGCGCAAAACAATATTATAAAGAATGATAATTATATGAAAATCCCTAAAGAATTTAATTTACCCAACAATTCAAATTCTAAAGTGGATTATTCAATAAAATTAAACAAGTCCCTTTAATGGATTAAAGTAGTCAAAACATATAATTGTCCTTGTAATTACTTGTTACAAGAAAGGTATTTATCGTTGTATTTATGTGAAAATATCGAAAAATGAATTTGTCGTAATTTTTATTTATGCATACAACATAAACATCGTTAGAACTCCTAATGAGTTCACAAAGGCAAATGATTGCTTAAAGAAAGAATTTGAGATGAAAGATCTTGGAAGTACAAAGTTTTGTTTGAGATTACAAATTGAGTATTTAAATACAAGTTTTTTTGTACATCAAGAGATTTATATAATGAAGGTGCTTAAAAAGTTCTATATGGACAAGTTATATCATTTTTGCACTTCAATTGTGAGGTTGTTAGATGTTGATAAATGTCCTTTTTGACCTCACAATGATGAAGAACTTCTTGGTCAAGAAATACCATATTTTAATGTTATAAAAGCACTAATGTACTTTGCTTATTATACTTAACTTGATATAGTATTTGTTGTAAATTTGTTAAGCACGGTATAATTCTTCACCTACAAGAAGACATTTAATTAGTTTCAAACATATATTTCGTTACCTTAAGGGTACTTTGAATATAGGCTTATTTTATTCAAATGATTCAAAATCAAATGAGTTATGTAAATGCAAGTTATTTATATGATCGTCACAACAGTTGATCACAAACAAGATATTTCTTCACATGTGGTGGCATAAAAATTTCATAGCGGTTTGTAAAACAAACCATAACAGCAACATCGTCAAGTCATGCAACTTTTTGCATTATATGAGGAAAAATGGAATCAACAACCATATATGAAGACAATAGTGCATGTATTGATCAATTGAAAGAAGGATATATTAAATATTTATTTACAAAGTCTTTGCCAAGGAGAACTTTGGAACAATTGGTTCACAAGATTGGGCTTCGTCATCTTAAAGATGAAATTTTACATAAGGGGGAGAAATAGAAGAATATTATATCAAAGAATTAAGAATGATGTACTCTTTTTCCTCCACTAGGTTTTTATCCTATTAAGGTTTTAACGAAACACATTCTTTGATCAATAGACACCCAAGGGGGAGTTATGAAATTTATGGATTGTCCATTGAGTTCTGATAATTACTCAACTTGATTACTATTGATAATATTTACATTATTTACATTAAGTATGCTACCTTTGAGTTGTACCCTTTGGATTGTCTTTTGTACCTATAAATAGGAACTTTTCTCCCTTGATAAGATACATAGAAAACTAGTCTTTGATGCTCTATTCTTTCTCTTTATTCTTCTCTTTATAATTAACTTTATTTTATAACAGTTTTACATTAATTTAATTATAATAAAGCAATGTTAATTTAAAAAGTTAAAGAATTATAAAATAAATTATTTATCTTGTAGGTTGTTAGATTATTTGTCATTTAAGAGACTACTTTTTTTTTCTAAAGCATGTTTAATAATCTCGTGAAATGACCAAATTAATACTACTAAACTATAGCAACTTCAATATTGCCAAGATTGTAGTCAACAAAATAAAAATGATACAATCAACTTTAGTATTGCTAAGATTGTTAAGACAAATTAGTTCTTATAAAAATTATACAAAAGGGGCTAGTAAAATAAAATAATACTAGACAAAAGATAAAAATAAAAATAAAAATAAATGTAAAGAAAATAGATTAATTCTATTGGTTTTTCAAAATAGATTCTTCATTGGTTATCTAAGGATTATCATTCAATTAATTATTGTTGTAGATTTGCAAATTAATCAATGTATAGTCTTAATTAATTCGTTGGAGTTCTCACTTTTAACCAAAGTATACTCTCAATTAAAAGTGAGAACTTTTAGATTATCCATAGTAAATTCAACCAAAGTATAGTTTAAATCAAACTTCAATGGAATGAACCCTAGAAGTTTAGCCTCCACGGAATAAAAAAATCAAAATAAAAGAAAAAAGTGGAAAGAGGACGAAATTAGAATCCCCTAAAGGGTTTCAAAACTCTGAAGTTCTAAACTTCTCTTCTTCTACTTCCCCTTGTTCTCTTTATATAGAATTTGGACTCAAATTTTCTGTTACTAAAATCTTTCAAATATCTTTAAAATAATCATAAATATAATTTATCTTTATAGTTGTTATGAATATCTAAAAATATATGGATAGATATAGTCAATTTTAAAATTATTTGACAAAATGTAGTTGGTTGATAATTTCTAAAATAATTAAATTAATTAATTACTTAAAGATATCTGATAACTTATCACCAACTATTTTTTTCTTTAATTTCCCAATTTAGTCCATGCAATCATGTAGTCCACATTTGCAGAGAAATCCAAAGATATTAATATTTGCACTTTAGTCCCTATAGCTTTCACCATCTTTGACTAGAGTTTAATCTATTGACTATGCAATGGGAGATTGCTACATGGCAATTATCTCTCTCCTTCTCCATTAGGTTTCTTCATTTGGCTGACCGTGGATTTTGAAGGTGTTGTGCGTGTTTCAAGTTCAAAGTGCAGGTGGCTTGTGCGATTTGCTAATGGTGCGAAGTTGATGTGGTGATCTGATGGAGCTACGAATGTTGTTGTTTTGACAATGGGGAGGTTTCACGTGATGAAGCTCACGATTTGGTTCAAAGGAGCATGCTACCATGAATGGTGGAGATGGTAACATGCACATGCTATGTGGGTTTCGTGCATCGATTCCCGCAATTTGTGTTGCAGTTGTTTATGTTAGTGTATCACCAGTGACAATTGTGAAATGATGGTGAGGTGTAGGGAGTGTGATGGTGTGCAAATCTAGTTCAGATTCTCATTTGGGGAAGATGGTGACGTGGCATCATTAGATTGGCCTGATTCTAGAGTGGACGATGGTGCACACGTGCAACTTGCTATTAGATAAATTGAGAAAGTGAGGATTGCCACATGGCATGTTTTGGTTAAGTTGATTTATAAAGTGCTAGGAGGGGTGAAAATAGATGTATTAAGGGGTTTATAATAGGTTTTTGGGTGGTCCATATGAAAAAGGGGAGTACATAAGTAATGTAAGGGGTGCAAAATAGAATTTTTTGGAACTCGCTGATTTTAGCCTTATTTCAAGGTGTTTTGTAACTTTACTCAATTTATTTTCACACCTTAAATGAGCTTAATGTTAACTTTAGCTGCATGAAAAAACATTAGAATATCCAAAAATAATTCATGCAACTAAAAAGAACTTTTTAAGATATTTTATCTCACAAACTCAGATAACCTAATTATCAGAAATCCCAATTAAAAATTCTTAATTAAACATTAAATCAGGGCATAAATATGAACTCATCAATGCCCTGTCTATTAATATATAAGAAACAATATTTATGTTCTTTTTAAACCACTCCTTTAAAAACTCATAGTATCGTTATTACATAGAAGAACACTTTAGAATTAAGGGTTAAATTTATTTTTAGTCCCTAAACTTATACGCAAAATTAGAATTTATTTTTGTCCAAAACTTTGATATATTTTGGTCAAAACTTTAAAAATAAATAGATATACTCCTTTTAACGCAATGACATTTGAACTGGAACATGTTAAATGATGTAAACAGCTCAAATTTTATCCTAGAACACCATTTAACACGTAAAAACGAGATAACATCATTAAGTTAAAAGGACTATATCCATTCATTTTTGAAGTTTAGGAACAAAAATGTATCAAAGTTGGGGGTAAGGACGAATTCCAATTTTGTGTCTAAGTTTACAAAATAAAAACATATTTAACCCTAGAATTAAATAAAATAGATTGGATCAATAACAAAGATTCATTTTAACTATATAAGCTAGATTTAGATTCTTTTTTTTTACAATTCAATTTAAATTGGATTAAATCTAGATTGAATCCACTTTGTCAAATAGATTAAATATGGTGAGATTGGTCCAATATACTTGAATATTAAGTATATTAGACATAGGCCACAAAAACTCAAATCAACTTGGACCGAAACCAACTCATGTTCACTTGGGTCTAGTTCGATCAACTCAACTTGGGTCTAGGTCGCCTCACTAGAACATTGGCTAGAGCGAACTTGAGTCAACTTAAGCATAAACGAACTTAACTCAACTTGGGCCTAAGCCAACTTAAGTCCAATTAGGCCTAGGCCAACTTAACTTCACATGGACTAGAATCAACCCTAACTTGAGCTAGGCCCATGCCAACATGGCTTGACCATAGGCTTGAGATGACTCGACTCGACCATTAGTCCAGGATGACTTCACTTAACCCTTTGATCTAGGTTGACTCAGCCTGATCTTGGCCAAGAATAATTCGTCTCAATCTTCTGCTTGAATCGACTTATCTAAACATATAGCCTAAGTCGAGTCGACTTGACTCTAGAGATAAGATTACTCGACTAAACCTTGGGTCCCAGAGAACTCGGCTAGACACTGGTTTGGGATGAATAAACTTGACCCTTTAACTTAGTCCGACTTGGATTTCATTATTCAAACCAGACCGACTCGACTCAAAATTTGATCTGGTAGTCGATCTAGGCTGACTCAGATGGACCTTTGGTTTGTGCCAACTCGGTCAGACCTCTTGAGTCAACTTGATTCTTCAACCCAAATTTACTTGTCTCAATTCTTCAGCATAAGCCAACTCATATCGACCTTAATATCAAACAACTCGACTTCATTCTTTAGCCCAAGCTCATTTGACTTGACCTTTTGCCTCAGTCGACTTAGTTTAACCTTCAACTCAAATAAATACATCTCAACCTTTGACTCAAACCAACTTGTCTCAAAGTTTAACTTGAATCGATTCATCTTTTACATCAAAACCTGAATGTGATTTGAATTGTATAAGATTGGGATCATCTCGGCCTACAACTAAAGTCGTTATGTACAAGCAGAGGTGATGTCGAATAAACTTAGCGATCATCCTCTCATCTTTTCTAGTTAATTTAAGGGTTACACAAGAGTATTTCAAACCTTGGAATAGGAGTACACATCACCTTGCTGGATAGTTCGGTTCCCTGTAAGAATATTTGGTGCCCACCATACGGTCGAGGTGCACTTGGAAGATCCATTAGTATCTATAAGAAACATGTCCAATAAAGACAAACAACCGATTTGAGGAAAGTATAACAACATAGATGCAGACCCTGCCTTATTATTGGAGGTTCAAAGACAATTGGATGAGGTTAGGAGGAAAAATGAAGAGATAAACGCTTTGATGAAGGAAAATTAGATGATGAGAAGATAGTTGAAGGAGACAACTTGGAACAATGATAATTCTCGTTGGCAGAGAATGAACAACGAAGAAGAAAACGCCCGAATGGAAGGATTGCAAATGATTTGACCTTCCAAACCTCTCCAGGACCAGGAGTGTTGTGACGTCATCCATTAATGGACGGGATAACGGAGGTTAAGATACCTCTAAGATGAAAAGGTATTTTGATGGACCAATATGATGGTAGTGCAAATCCTTATGAACAAGTGGATGTGTTTGTAACACAGGTTGGCTTGTACACATTGAATTATGCCACTTTCTATTGGTTTTTTCCTATATCCTTAAAAGGCCCAACTTTAAGCTAGTTTACTTGCCTTCCTCCACAATCTATAGGTTGTTTCAAGATGTTAGTTACTTGTTTTGGAACAAAATTTGCCACAAGTAGACCTCATCAGTTGACGTGGCTAGCCCTGGTCAATATTCGACAAGAGAAATATGAATCTTTAAGCGTCTTCATGGAGCGTTTTGGCAATGTCTCCTGGAACATACGCAATCTCAACCCATATATCACATTGCATTATTTGGTTACAACTCTAAACTCTGGGCCCTTTGTAGATAGCCTATGTAAAATTCCTATTGTGGATCTCAACCAATTAAGAATGATAGTTTCCAACTTCATGTAGATGGAAGACTTAAGAGAGATTAACAACCTTGCTAGAGTAGAAACCTCAACTTCTGATAGGAGGCCTCTTGATAGAAAGAGAACATCCCAATCGAAACTCCGCTTTAAGGAGCCAAAGCACTTGCATTTCAACGATTATACACCCTTAAATGCTAACAGGAATTGAATTTTGGAGGAAGCTTTGAGTGTTGACCTTATATTTGTATGTAATGAAATGGTTAGTTTAGCCAAGAAGAGGGGGGTTGAATTGGCTTTATACAAATTTTTGAAAGCTTAATAACCCTTTTCGTTGAATCAAATTGACCACGTAATCAGAAAAAAAAAATTGCAAAACAGTACACTTTCAACTGAATCTGTTCATACACTATGAATTAATAGATTGGAATATGAAAACAATCGGCTAAAATTTTGGGAAATTATGCAGAAATGCGAAATGCATGAAACTCACTCAAACAACATGCTTTCTTAATCCATATTCGTTCGAATCAATATATCCAAATTGATTACACTATCAGGCAATATAAAAACGCATGCAAACTTAACAAAGATTGATTTGCTTGGTTTTCTTGAAATTTAATGATAAACAAGATAAGGGAAAGAAGATCACACACTTGTTTTTATCTTAGTTCACTCAATCATAGAGCTACATTCAGTTTATCAAGATAACATGAGCCTGGTTTTCAACTATTATCAAAAGTTTTACAAAATTACACCAAGATTACACTTTTGAATAAAGCAAACACTAAGATTTTTGAATCCCAAAACAATCTTATCTCAAACACTATAAGAATCCTACTTACAGACTTGGAATCACACTAGGAAGACTATAGAGGCACAAGAACAAAAAAACTTGATGGAGGCTCCCCCTAGCCAACCAAACACGTGTTCTTCAAACTTCAACCAAGCCAAAATCCCAAGACCAACCAAGATCAACCAAGATCTTTAATCTATAGCTGCAATTGTGTGATTTAGAGAAAGAAAGTTTTCCAAAAGTGTATGACTGTTTTTCGCGCTCAGAAATCTCAATTCAGACCTCATCGCTCTGAAATCCATCTTATATAGCTTAGTCATAAAGGAAATCAGTAGGTTGCTTGATTCGTACAATCTATTGATTTCACTTGACTTAAGTGAAATCAGTCGATTGAATAACCATTGAACTGATTGAATACATTCATACCAAAACTATATGCAACAAGCCTTATAACCTATTAAAAACATTTTTAACAGATTGAAAAGGGCACACCAAGACTAAAAGGACATCTAACCTATGTCATATAGTCTACAAGTATAATACAACATATAAACCTCATGATCTTCACTTCATTTCCAGATTTAGCAAATAAGAAACTTAATCATCAATGCATCTTCATCAATTCTTCATCAATCTCTTATGATCTCATGCACTTTGCTTAATGAAATCCATGAACCAAGGTCACTTGTGCTAACAATCTCCCCCTGATTTGCTGAAGCCAACGTCCTTGAGTTGAATTCATGAGGCAAGATCTATTGATAAACCTGAAAAGCTTTTGCATACAAGATACCAATATACAAATACACATACAAGCAAAAGCACATAATCATGTATGCACTTCACATATGCACATGCTCCCCTATCACTAATGTGATTTCACTTCAGATTTTTAGATCCAGTTTGCAGTGTTACTTAGTTCTAGTAGATGTTCAATTCCAGGTTTAGTATCCAATGCATGACATATCCACTTTTACTAAATTTTACTCATTTTTCTCCCCCTTTGGATTCATCAAATTAAGTTAATGCACTGGTTATTTTTGGAAAATATAAAATTTTCATTCATTAACTAGCATAACAAAATATTAGAACAACTGATAATGGATACAAGCAATGAAGAAAAAATAGAAACTGAAATGGCAAAATGAATGAGACTGATATAATCGGTGGATTGAAAATGAGAAACAATAGACTAAAAAACTAGAAGCAGATGAAAAAACACATGAATGCAACATCAACATGTAATGCATGACCTATGAGCCATTCCTTTACTCATTCTTGGTGTTGTCTCTATTGTAGACATTGGAGAGGAGGTCATGGACGTTGTGGATCTAATTATCCAGGTCTTGAAACCTTGTAGTGCAGTAGGCATGATGAGCATTTTGTGACACATTCAACTTTTAAATTTGATTGAGAATCATCCATTCAAACTGTGAATATGCAGGACTAGTATCGTCTGGAGAATGATAGATCTCAAATGGCCATAGGTTGTGGATTAGAAGCATCTTCTTCATCTTGGTTTGCTCCACTTGGTCCAGTTTCATGATCATTGGCTCTAACTTCAACATTTGTTGTTGCTTCACCTTTTACCAGCCACGTGTTGCCAACTTTTGTAAACCCGAGCATGTTGAGTGTGGAAAACATGATTCAACAAGCTAGTGGATTCCTCAAGTTCTCTTTCTGCATCAACTCCAAAGTGCTCAATGAACTTGGAAATAAGCACAACATAGGGCAACTTAAATATGTGAGCCTTTTTCCTTCATCATGTGGTCATGAATGGTGTAGATCCAATGAACTACAACTTCATTCTGGATGCAATACATCACCACCAATTCTCCTTCATTCAAGGAAGAATGGTTGTTCCCCCTAGGCATAATGATTTCGGTCACCATCATGGCTACCAACCTTTCTTCCATACGAAGCCTATCCACATGAAAGTTGTGAGTTTGCTCACTAGGATTGTGCACACAATTGAAGTATTGAACCTTGTTGAATTCATCCACTCCAATAGTTTCTCCTTTGCGGACTTGCTTTCCACTTTGCCTTAGCCCAACCACGTCCTTCCATTTTTTCCTTTTGATGTCTATATCAACACCTTTCACACTTGATTTTAGGATGTCATTATTGAACTTGATATTGGCATAGAACACATTCACTAAATCCGAATAGATCTTCCTCTTAAATATTTTGTGATTTGAGATGTTGATGTAAGGCTTCAAAGTTCTCGGCTCTTGGTCATGAAAAATGCAACACCAAATAATTATATAAGAGAATTATAAAAACTAATTTTTAGCAAAAGTTATTTATCTTAATTTTAAAAGGATTTTAAGTTATAGAGTAAGATTAATACTCTTGATTAAGAAAAACTGAAAGTATAAAAACAAAAAATTAGTCCTGATTAAAATGAATTGAAAGTATAAAAACAAAAAATTAGTCCATGAGATAAATTGAAGTACCGGTTGATTATAATTAATTATATAGGTAATTATATTATTATATTAAATTTCTATAAAATATTTACCTTTGATTATAACTCTGTTTACTGTACGTATTAATCGTTCTTTTCGACAAAGAATAATTCATATCAATATTACAGTAAAAAAACGCTAATTTATTTTATACATCCATTTTTGAATATTCATTTGTGAGAATTTGAAATAGAATAAATTGCAATAGCACCCTTATACGTTTTTAAATTAAATTGACTCTCTCCTACTGTATAGCTTATTAAGAATAGTATAATAATTTTACAACTTCATAAAATACATTTGTGTAATGTAAAAAAGGTAACTAGGTAATGATTTTAGAATAAAACAAATTTGTGTAGAATTTAAGAAAAAATTATTATGGATGTTATTGTAATTCTTTCTGTGAAGTATTAAAAACATGCCTCTCTCAGTAGCTTTTTAGGTTCCACAAATTTTGAATATTTTAGTAATGTGATTCTTTACTAATTTTAATCCTACAACTTTGATGTTTTCCGGATATTACAGAAAATAATAACATAACTTTTTAAAATTTATTGTTCCAATCTAAGTCTATTAGTATCATTACGTAATTTCATTATACTTTGTCTTAAAAAAACCATATATATATATATATATTAAGAAAATAATAATGTTTAGAATGATCTAAATAAAGGTATGAATATTTAACTATCAAAGAGTTTCATTATCATATACAATAATCAGCCACAAAGTCTCATTTTTTTTAGCTATTTTTTTTCTTTATCATTAATCATAAAAAGTACATAATATTACAATATTTTTTTTAGAAGCTAAACACTATTTTAACTTAAAATTTTAATATATATATTAATATATATATATATATATATATATATATATATATATATATATATATATATATTGAAGTGACATAATTCATTTATATCTAAAGGTAAACCTCCAAATCAGAGTTACATTTCTATCATAAAAATCATAAAAGTGTCACTTAAGTATCTTATCTTTACCGACCAAAATTCTGTTGATACACTTGTACTAACTCCTATCCCACCATCTTTATATATATATATTCAACAAAAATAAAATAAAGAGAAAAATTTTCTTCCTTTTCAGGCATTACTTGCAAACAAATGTTTTTCTACAACCAATTAATTATTCGAATGCAAGTTGGGTCTATAACTCTGGTGTATACACTCTTTTTATGTTTAAATGGAACTTTCTCATTCTATAACTACAAAAGACTTTTGTGAAACGATTTTAAAAAAGTTGTAAGTTTTAAAATTTGTATAAAATTTGGAACAAATAATTTACAAGAATAATTCCACAAAATATGAAAATTATTAGTACATATATGGAGAAAAATTTACATATATTTATTTAACCTCGTAATTATACACTACAAGAAAAATTCTTAATAGTAACCAACTTTAATGACTAATAATGATCAGTAACTATAATAACCAATTTAGATACTAATTTACAAAACTTAAAATTATTGATTACTAAAATAATTACTATTATAAATAAAAAATTATAATTGCTCACTAAATTAGTCTTTAAAATTAGCTACAATGATTTTGACTACCAAAGAAAATTGATCACTTAAAAATTAGTTAGTTAGGTCTTTGTTAATGAAAACGACTTAGTTTCTAAATTGGTTTATAATTAATTAGTGACCAATTTTGTAATCACTAATTTTTAATTTTGTAGATTGATATTTATATTGGTCATTATAGTGCCTAACTATTTTTGTTTTCCAAAATTATTTTTTAATTGAAGATTTTCTTGTAGTGATAATTAAGAAGTATCTTATAACAAAAGGGTTGGTGAAAATAGGTGGGGTGCCAATTTGTTTTTTTTTAAATTATTGGTATACTATTTATTAGTACTTAGTAAGTATACCTATTTTGACTTGTATTTTTAAATTTTAGAAGAAAAAAAATGTTAACACAATTCAATGTATAATAATTTTATATCGGGTTCTTTTCTTATTATATGGAATTAAAGATTTAGACATATTTTGGATATACCAAATGTACTTATTTTAGTTTTTACCCATATAATTTTTTTTGTCTTCGTAAATTTTGTTTTTATTACAAAAAGTATACATCACACATTGCATGAAAGTTATCATTTAGGTACAAATTCACGAAAACTATACATTAATAAACACTTATGCCTTGAGCATAAATTGTATAGTTTGAGAAACTATATTACAAAATAACATTATATCATTGTTTTAGGTATACGAGGATCGATCCCCTTTATAAAAAAAGGACGTGACCTATATCTGCTCCCATATGTAAATTAGGTTTTGATTATTAGCTTTTTGTGTCAAGTACTTCTTTTAATAATAGATATATATTTTGACTTTAGAAATATTTACTTGGGGGTTAGTTTTCCTATCAAATATGCTATGAAAAGTTTGTTTTTTTACTATTTTATCACCGTAATTTATTTAACTGTGATGATTTTTGAACCATCTTTTCATCCTTTCATGGAAGACTTATTTTGCACTAGTGAAAGATCTATTACTTTGTGTGTTAGGATTTAGATTATTTTTCTTTTCATATCCTATTACTTTCTAAAGCTTTTGATTAGCATATCTAAAAAAATTTCATTTGTGTTTTATCCTAGAAGCTTGTTTTATGCTAGAAGCTTATGCACATATTTTAAGCACCTTCATTTAATTATTTTTCTGTTATTTCTATTTTTTCTCTCTACCAAATATATATAAAAATATAAAATTATATGTGTAGAGACTATATACATGTATATATATGTGTGTGTGATGTTCGAATTTTGAATACCAAAATGGTTAATATTGATTCTAAGTAACTTATTAGTTACAAGGTTGTCGAGTTGTAAACCTAAAACATGTATTATCCTTCATTTGGTAAAGAGGATGAAAGAAAAAAAGGAAGTACATAATTAATCTCATTTGTATGATTGAGACTCCTCATACTATTTTTCTTCTATTTGTCTTTTCTTATATCTTATTAATTTAATCAAAATACACAATTTTTAAAATATGTTTTCCTAATTCTCACCTATTTTTCTCTACCAATCAACTGAAAATTCAATTTCATTTGTTACATTTAACTTTTTTTTTCTTCCTCTATTTTCATCTCACTGTTTCTTTTCTCATTACCAAAACATAACACCAAACTCAAAATCACATGTCACAGTCGCAACAACGGTGTTGTATCAAATCTTCTAAAACTTTTCTATATATATAATAGTCAAAGTATGATTGAGCCGTAATGCTGCTAAAATATTTGTCTAAAATAGCATAGCTTTATATGCACAATATCACTCTATGAAGTATGAACAAGACATGCAAGTTACTTCCTATGAAAAAGAATAATTGATAGTATCCTTATAATGAAGCTTTTCTATATACTATCTTTTTGTGGCTTATTTACTTTATGTTTGTGCCACATATTATCATTCACATTCAAAAAACTTTGTTCTAGAAGAGGAAAAAGATTTTGTACCCTTAAGAAAAAGGTAAAGGAAGAAAGAAAAGAAGGCATAGGTTAGGCAAATGTTTGCATCATGTTTCATTTTCACATGGTCCCTTGGTTTGGAGATTCAAGTTATTTCACACACAATCTATGCTTTCTTTCATTTTCTTTTGGATTTTTTTATTATTTTATGCTAGATTCGGACAAGTGATTGACGGGGTTGCATATGGTAGATGACATATTGAACCTTAAGATAAACTTTACTATTATTATTATTAAAATAATTTATGGGTACAAAAAATTCTTTTAAATAATAATATTTTTGGTAGACATTTATTTGCTGAATTTCTATGATAATTTTTTGTTGAATAACATAATTTGTCACTTTTCATGGAGTACTTTCTCTCGATAAAGTTTCTTGAATTTGGGGCTTTGTTTAATGTGATTGAGCGAAGAACCATTCATATCAACGACTAATTAGAACTAAGTATTGGACTAGCTATCTACATATCACAATTCAATCGTTCTACCGATTTTTATATTATACCAAAATGCTTGATAGTCTAATTTGATTTTTACGTTTAAGTGAAATAGATATGAATATCGTTAACATTTTTTTAATCATGTTATCACTATTATAGTAAAATAGTCTAATTAAGATTATAATGGTGTATCTATAGGGTCCGTACACTATTAATTGAAGGGGTACAACATCATCGTAATATATATAGTAATATTTTCTGCATATATTTGTAGCTTTATCATACATTTAAAAACTCATTCAATATAGGTTTTATTTTTAGTTTTGTTTTTTATTTAATAGTAACAAATTTGAGTTTTTGTATGCATATTTTCATTTTATATTGCTATCGAATCTGACCTTGTGCATTCTTATGATTATAACTTTTTTTATAAATACTTTTTATTTTATTTGCATTGGATTTTATATTTTCAAGTTTAAAAGAGAATATATACTTGGCTGGACTTTGGATGTTATGTTAATTTCACTTTTGGTAGTTAAAACAAATTTGTTGAATATTTTTATGAAAATTCATAAAGAATTGATTTTTCTTATATTAGTTTAAATTTTCGTAATCAAGCATGGACCTATTTAGTTTTAGAAATGATTTTTTCCTTTTTTTTTCCCTCAATTTCACAATTGTCTAATCATCTTCTTCCTTTGTGTTTTATTTTTTCATTCATGAGAAATAAATCAAGGATAGGAAGCAACAACATATAAATATATAATCAAATTAAGAATCATAATTTTATAATTGGATACAAATTAAATTGAATGATATTTTGATTTGATTTGTATATTTTTTTTTTGTTTAATGAGTTTTTTATTGAATTGATCACTACTAGAAATACTGAACATATTAGTAATATGCAATTACCGAGAAATTTGATTGACGAATTTTGCTAATTCATTTATTGACGAAAATTTTCGTCGATTAATGAGTTGAATTATATTTTACCAATTATCCATAGGTAAATTTTGTCGATAAGTTTGTCTAGGTTATTTACTAACGGATGTAACCGTCGGTAATTTAGTGTAAGAATTAAATTAAAATTTCCAGATTTAAAGGAGTTAGCTAGCAAGTTTAAGGTTTAGGGTTCCCCAAAATCCTCTGCCCGACCACCATGAGATCCTCCTCCAAGTTCGCACTCTTTGGTGACCTCATCATCGTCACCATCGATCCTGTGTTAGTCCTTGTTCATTATCGCGTTGGTCACTCTTTGTCGTAAGCCTTCCCCTGCCTAGGTTCACAATCATTGTGAAGCTTGCACAATTGCCAACATCGACGAGGTTTGTCTACTCCTCCTTCTCCCTTTGTGTTTCAATTTTTTTCTACTCGTGTAGTTTGGGGTTCTAATGGGAGAGAGGGTGTTTATGTTTGTGGTTTGAATTTGGAGGGTAATGAGATTTGGACTTTTCTGATTTTGTTAATGTAATTTTAATTGAATTTAATTTTGTGTTCTAATTGACTATTTTTTTTAATCGAATGGAGCTTGTGTTGAATGTTGGTGACAAATCCTAGTTCCAATGAGGGGGGAGGGGGTGCTTGTTGTTGAAGGTTTTGGAATATCACTAAGTTTGATTGTGTAACTGATTTAATTGTTGTGTTGTTCTTGTTTCTTAGTTCATTGGTGTCATGTTATTGTTGGTGTAGTTAATTACATTATTATATTTGTGTGTGAGGTATATTGGCTTTATGTTCTATTCTAGACCTATTCAATGTTGAACTATGAAATAATCTCAGTTATTCTCATTGTTCTATTGTGTACTATTTTATTGTGCACTATTGAAAGATGAATTTTCCTAGCCATATTCCCATGCAACAAGGTAAGTGTTTCTCACAATGGCACCACAACCAAGGGTGGTATGGAAACTGAATTGCACATGTGTGGGGAAAGTAAGATCAATAGAGTTCTTAGGAGTCAAGATTGGGGAAATATGTAAATTGAATTGCACATGTGTGGGAAAAGTAAGATTGGTAGAGCTCTTAGGAGTCAAGATTGGGAAAAGTGAGATTAGTAGAGTCCCCTCTTAACAATGAAAATTCCTGATAAAGAATAATCCTATACAATGAAAATTCCAAATAATAAAAGGATTAAACATCTTAACATGTTAAACCTAATAAGAATAACATTTCAAGTTCATAGTGTGTGTACTTAATCAAATATTTATTCCAAATAAATGCAGTAGTTTGGCTCTTGCTGAGCTCCAATCAGGTCAATAACACCTGCTTCCAATAGAGTATGAAAAGAATAACTTATATTTTAAATATTTTAATCTTTAATAGATTACCAACTACCAAAGATTAAAATATTTAAACTATAATAAATTACATATTTCGGACTCTATTAGAGATTTGCAAGAGCTAAACTATTGCATTTTTTTGGAAAAGAAGGAAAAATATTAATCAAGTACACACACTTTGAACTTGAAATGTCATTCTTATTGGGCTTAAGATGTCCAATCCTTTCATTATTATGAGTTTTCTTTGTTAGGAATTTTCATTATAGAGGAGTTTTCAATGTATTTGAGTGTCATTGTTTCATTGTCTAATATTAATTAGTTCAATAACTTATAATGTATCCCTTTTGTTTGGTTATGTTTATTATATAGGGCGCACAAAATAAATAACTATACACTTGTTGTATAAAATACATTTACTAATGGATTAATCCGTCAATAATTTGGCTCTTACTGATGACACTAAGGTTGTAGGTAATTATTATTGGTAATTTTTATGCATGAGCTAATTATTGATAGATTTTATTTCATTATAAAACACATGTTATCAACAAATTTTACTCTTTATCCATAATGGATGTTAGTAATACCGATATTTTTGTAGTGGATTATCTAAGGTAGTTAATTATTCAAATTTGAATATAAGTGTCTAGAGAATTATGATAAACCAAATTGTATGAATGCAAATTGACCTCATTTTTTTCAATTCTTTTCTTTTTCCAATTTGTTTGCCTTCTTGCAAATTTACAAATCCTTAAATTAATTTAGAAAAAAATAAATTTATATATTTTATAAATTAATTTAAGTTATTTTCAATATTAGAGAATTTTATAAAAAACACATAAATATTTTAATTTCATAGCAACACTCAACATAAATAATATTTATTGTTGGGAACCCTAATATATGAGATATAGAATTAAACTTTTCTCCAAACTAGGTTCTTTAAACAAGATTGCACATAATATACACTACTTGTCTTACTCTCTGATGAATTATTTTCTTTTCTGGCTAGATACACTTAATATTAAATTACATAATAATTTGTAGCCCATAATATATTAACTTAATATATTGTTCCTGTAGAGAACAAATAAGATACATTAGGCACAAGTGTTACCTTACTCATATAGTCCGCTATCTCCTCAGTTGGCCTCTTCCCGGTTGGCACATGTCTGCTTGGACCCGAGAGCGGTTACCTGCAGAAGGCACTCCGAAGCTTAAGTCAGTCAAAGCTCTCAAAAAGTCAAATCAGGTGATTAATGGAGTAATGAATGCGTACCTTTAATTACTGGGGTCCATGTGTATTTATAAAGTATTAATTATGTCTGGTCATGTTATGGGTCAGGTCCTAGCTTGGGCCCTAGTTTGGGCTGTAAGTGGGCCTGGGCCCTAACCTAGGCCCTTAGGTTGATTATTGTGGGCTCATTGGATATCAGGGGGCTTTGATTTCGCTAAGTGTATTAAGGTTGTCGGCCTAAACCGACTACTCCCTTTGGCGGTTTGTATTGCTCACATGTTGCCTTAGGCAGGTTATTCCTCTTGACGTTTTATGTTACCGGTTCAGGCCGACTAGGCTTAGGTCAGCCCAGCCCAGGCCGGTTACTTGAATGATTTGACGTATAGGTATGGTGATCGTTTTATTATTATTTTGTTAAGTTGGCTTGGTGTGGTACACCAGCCTCTCAGCTTTGCCGATATAGGTATGTCGGTCAAGGGTGATATGTGTTGATATGCCAGTGGGACCGGCTAAGTGTGGTACATACATACATATATATATATATATATATATATATATATATATATATATATATATATATATATATATATATATATATAGTTGATCTTTACTGTTGCCATACAATGAGGTTGATGGGATCTCGATCACCATAAAACGATGTAATATCAAGCATATCGTTATGACTGTTAGAAATGGTTCTAGGTCGTACAAGCCAATATCATCTTGGTTAAATGAATCAAAATGATTTTGATCATTATGGATCGAGATGAGTCAAACAGATTTGAAATACCCTTAGATACATAAGTCGAGATGGCCTCAGAAACATAAAGTACACTAACCTCCCAAACTCGATACGATTCAAATGAGTCTTGAAATATCAAGATGCTCTAGATAACATTAATGATATAATGCAGATGAATGAAAAAAAATTGCATTTTCTTTGCCACTTCATCCTACATGTATAGTTTTTTTTTTTAATAAATTTATCTAGCATGACTTTATTAAAAAGCTAAATATCCATTTGGTTGGGTATCATTAAATTTTAATATTTATTTTCATAGATATGTGGTATTTGCGAAGAACATAATTGACTTTATAATGAAGAATAAAATTCAAGAGGAATATTTGAAACATACTACAAGTTAAAAAAAATACTGAATTTATAATTAGATTAATTGGTATAAACTTTTCATAATTTGGTAAAGTAAAATTAATCGTAGCTTGTGAATAAACATAAACTTTAGTGCTTTTATTTCTTAATTAGTTTATACTTTTTCTTGTTTATTTCCTGAATAGTTTATATTCTTTCTTATTTATTTCTTAACTAATTTATACTCTTTCTCCTTTCATATATCTTCACTACTGATCAAAACGCAGAACTTTCCTTTTAGAAAAATCTATGAAAACCACTGTTTTGTTGGATAATCTAATCTATATCTATTTCAAAAAGTTGTCCTATATTATTAAACCCTTTCTTTCATTATTTCAATAAAGCCTCCAACTTATTAATGAATAATGAACTATTATATATTATTCAACCCCTTCTATATTTCTATTATATTTCACACCTTGCTGGTTATATACAAATAATCTAAAATAGTTTTGTGCTGAAACTTAAATACAAATCATTATGTATCATAAGTTTATGTATATTATTTAAGTTTAATTTATACTAATACTTTTCTATAAATTAAGAGAATGCAATTTTTACATGTATCTGACTGAACTAACATTTGGTTCTTTAAAAATCAATAGATTTAAATTTCTGAGTTCTATTTTGGATTACACACAACTTAAAATTGGATTCAAGACATATTTTAATATAAACCAACGAGTTTTACTATTAAATTTTGTTTTAAACCTTTTTATTATCTAAATTAATCCATTTTTCTATTCAAATTATGGTAGTGATCAGTATCATTGTCACCCCTCCATAAAAGCCACCATACCTAAACCTCTTGAGTAAAGAAAAGTTTGGCCGACCTAATACCCTAGCACAACACACTTTTTTTGCAAGTGAATAGTTGGACCAACTTGTTATTGTTAGCCTTAATAACATTTTTTATATATTTATATTAATAATTTAGTATTTCTTTTTAATTTAATTTTAATTTAACTTGGTTCCTGTATTTTTAAAAAAATATTTAATATAATTTTTAGATTAACATTGAGTTAACATATGCTAATATAGTCACTCAATTTTTTATGTGTTTATTGTCCAATTACAAAGAAAAAATGAAAAAAAAAATTTAATTTAATTTTTTGAAAAGTTATAATAACCACTAGAAAATAAATAAGAGAACATTAAATCATTAATAGAGACCAAATTACTACTAAATCTTTACCATTTACTTTGTAAATTTAAAATTACTAATAATTGAAATTATTTATATATTACTAATTTTCTACTTAATAACATGTGTAGTAATTATTAAATGTCAAATACATTATTAATTATATGAATTATTTTTGGAATTCAAATAAAATTTATAAATTTAAAATTTTTGTATTAAAATTATAATTTTTTTATACTAAAAAGTAAAAAGCTGAATTGTTTATTTATTTATTATTATTATTATTATTATTATTGTTATTATTATTATTATTATCTGAATACCTAACACTCGTACGAACCTAACGCCATTTAACACTTGGTACAGTTTCACGTTTATCAGCACTCAAACGAAGTTTAGTTGTCAAGAATTGGTCCCCGAAGCCACAAGTTAGAATAAATGTATAATTGACAAAAATTTTCCAACTAGACTTTTAAGTTAATTTGTTAGAGATCTCTCATATAATTTTTATGAACTTTTTGTTTCTAATCCATATATAAATTACACCAAAAAATTAATCTAGACTAATTAATATAGACAACCTCGGCTTTTATTAAAATAGTTTTATATTTTTTTTTGTTATTGTTATAATTGTTTTTTGTTTTGGTTTACTATTTTAAATATTTAGTTTAAGTTTATATATTTTCATCAAAGATTGAATCGATATAATATTTTTCGTTAAATTGATAATAGTGATTTTATAAACGAATGACGCACTAGTTAATATTGACTTGGTGATAGAATTGAAATGTAAATGTAGCACGTGTTATTGAAGTGATAGTGTAACTCTGCGTTTCACAAAAGAAGCTACATTATTGCATTTTAAAAGCAATAGAATAAAATTAAAATATTTCAAACTAATGAAATAAAAATTAAAAAAATAATCATAAATGACCAAAAAAATTAAACCTAAAATAAATGAAATTTTTATTTAATTATAATAATAAATTATAATAGTAATAATAATACAATGTCCCATTTTGTGAACATTGAAGATTTGGCTATCTACTTGATCTTGAAGTTTTATGTGACAGCTCTGCGCATGATCGGAGAATTGGTACGAATTGATTATGGCATTTGTCAATCAACTCTTACCAAAACTATCTAATCAATTATTTTTATGAAGAAACACCTTATATAAATCATTTTATATTGTTTATTTTATTAAAATAAAACAACAATATAATGACATGAATAGTAAATAACATATTATTAGTCAACATCGAGTTTATTTTGAAATACTTATGTATTTTTTCTTTTAGAAAATTATTTAAGTATCATTTAGTTTTAATTTGTTTTTATAATTTGTTAGTTGTTTTAAAGATCATAAATGATTATGTTTTTAATCGTGTACTTTTTTTTTTCTTTCATGTATTGGAATGACTAGAACTGATTTAGGATTTAAAAACTGTTATTAGTCTTTATTACACAAATATACGAAAGAACAGTATCATCACTATCAATTAACGGGGCATTTTCTTAAACAAGTATGGTTAACATAAATGACAAATTTTACAATAACTACCTGATTTTTATTTTTTTTTGGTGTATGAAACTATTTATTGACGTTTGTATTTACTTATTTGTTTTCTATACATATATGTTATTATAATAATTTAAAATATTAAAAAAACTGTAAATGATTATTTTTCTTTATTTGGAATTGCTGTAAATCTTTCAAATGTAGAATTTACTCAATGATCTAAAATTTTAGAAAATGACATTTTAAAAGTAATAGTAGTTTAAAAATAATGAGATTCAACTATTTTAATATTAAATTCATACTTTTGTTATAAACGAGTTTCATTATTTTAAAATACACTACATCTTTCGAAATCACTTTTCTAGAATTTTCTGACTTTGACTTCTTTCTAGAAGTTCTCATCTTCTGTTTATCCGTTTGAAGATCGAAGACCGCTAGAGCGATCATCTTGGCGAGCTATTACTTTCTATCCGATCAGTTTCTTTAACAATGTAAGTTGAACTTTTGCTCGTTTTCTTGTGAGTCTTCTATGTTCTAGCTTGTATGTAACTCTCCCTTGGTTACATGTGAGTTTTAATCATCAATATGAGTATATGTTGGTAAGTGACCATAACTGTAGGTCTTGATCATTCTTGTGTTGTTCCTAGGTATAGATACATCATCATGTGGAGCTAAATTTTTATTGGTTTTCCTTGAGCTTGTTGAGCTATTTGGGCTTGTTGAGTCGCTTTGTCAGGTAAAGGAAACTAATATTGTTTTGCTTTGTAGTGTTTTTTCTAAATTAACGAATGCATGTTGATGAATTTGATCTGTGATGAGTATAATTGTTTTTGCTTGTATGGTTTGAATCAGGTCTCTTGTAGCCGAATCCACAGGTTATAAAAATATCCATTGGTCACTTGTGGAACTCGTTGTTTGAATTATGTTTCTCATAGCTGAATTCATAGGTTGTGGAAATATCCACTAGTTACCTATGAAACTCGCTGTTGGAATTATGCTTCTTATAGTCGAATCAACAGGTTGTGGAAATATATCCACTAGTTACCTGTGGAGGTGTGAATTCTCCTAGAGCATAGGTTGCAGAAAAATCCATAGGTTACTTGTGGAACCTTCTATTTGTTTTCTCCACTTTTATGAACTCTTGCCTCCTCTCTGTTATGTGTGACATTTGTATTTTCTATGTTTCATGAAATTTTACTAGTTGTTCTTGAACATTGATGTTTCAGAGTGCTTATTACTTGAAATTATGAAATATGTAAATGTGATTAAGGATGTATATAATTGTGATAATATTGTTGCGAAACTATGTTGATAATGGGTTTGTTGATATATATATATATATATATATATATATATATATATATATATATATATATATATATATATATATATATATGAGCATTGTATGTGTTTGACGTAATTCCATGGGTTTCTTAGAAGATTTTATGGTGGTGTTATTTTAGTATATGCATTGGACTATGGATTTAGGTAAGGTGACATTCTGAAACTCTAGTGATCATTTACACTCAAATATAGTAGAATTGGTCATGTGGTGAGAGTAGGAAGATGTCATTATCTATGGTAGGATAATGACTCTAGATAATGATGGATTAACCTTGTGTGTGGTAGGGTAAAATCCATTGACAATGAGTTTAGTGTCAACTGTTTATGTGCAATTATGTGAATTATTGTAGTTTATCCATGTATGCATTATAATTTATATGTTTTAAATGGTCTTAAGATAACTCTTTTATATACTAGATTACCCTTGCACTTTGTGATCTTATGTTGTTTTCTTCTTTTTGGATAATCACCATTTTGGTGGAAGCAGATGAAGATGCATGTTTAGAGATATATCTGAAGGATGAGAAGTTTGTAGTTATAGTTGTAAGTTTGCAGCAAATGTATGAGTGATTGGTACGTTTGGTATATAGAATTTTTATGTTGGTTTGGTGTTGTTATATAAATAATATATTTCTATAATTTGCACTCTTAGAGGACTGTATTAATATACTTTTTAGTCTGTTAATCTATTTTTCAATATTATTATAAATATCTTATTTTATAACTTTTATAATACTAAAATGGGATGTTACAAATATAGTTGAGTCATTCTTTATTTTGAAATTTGGCCATTTTTTTAAATTTTATTATTCAAAAACTCTTCTACCGAAATGTATTTATAAAGACGGTAAAAATAATTTATTTTAATTAAGTGTAATTTCAATCTTTAACTTTTATTTAAAATATTAATTTTTTTCAAAATAAAGTAAGTTATTTTCCTTTCATTTCTTTAGCATACCGGATATTTTGACCTAAAGGGAAAGAAAATATAAAACAACTTCATTCTTGCTTTTTATAAATAATAACAATTGTTAATTATTTTTTTGTGTATATTTTTTTCTGAAAATATTAAATTGGTTATTTCATTTTTTTTGTCTTAATTTGATTTAGATTTTTAAAAAATTGATATAATTTGATATTTTTTATTAAATTTTTTAAAAGGGATCAGTTTTCTTTTTCAAAACTGATACTAAATTTTTGATGAAAAATCTTTAATCCACCAATTTATTTTATTAAAAATTCAATCTAAATTAAAATTAAAATAAACTAAACGATCAATTCAGATTTATAAACGAAAACATAATTACAAGAGTAATTATTCAAAGAAAAAACTTTAGAAGTGATGGATGGAACGGAAACTCTCCATCCTTTAAGATAAATAAAATTATAATATCTGTCTTGATTTCTAAATTATTTTAGCTATAAACTTCAAAATAATGATATTTATTAGAATACAGAAAACAATATATTAAAGTAATTAACGTTTGTTTTTTAGTTTTTATATAAATATTTAGTTTTGTAAAAATATACTGAAAAGTTAAATTGATTATGCATAATTTCATAACATGAAACATAAGTACTTTCTTTAAGTTGTGAATGAGTGAGTCGTCAAAATAGGAGAGCACACCATGGATGCATCAGTTGTTGTCATGAACCACCGACCTTAAAAAAGCATCAAATTCAAAGCCATGCCACCGACTGCGCTTATGCCACAAACATCTTCTTCAACTTGTCAATCATCATAACTTCCATTCATCTCCTTTCATTTTAGTTAGCTTAAAAGATCTCACTATTCTTAAAACATTAATTATATACACATGTATGCATTTTTTATTATAAATAATTAATTTAATTAAAAAATATTAAATTTAAGTAAATCATAATTTAAAAAATAAAATAATAAAATTTGTATTTTTATTTAAAAATAATTAAATTTGTAATATTATTAACGGTAACAAATTCTTATAAAAATATTACTATTATATTATTATTTTAGGATGAAATTTGAACAATAGTTAAAAGACCATGCTTAGAAGTGTGCCAAAAACTACCCAGTTGTGATCTTACGCGGTCCGTGCATGAGACGAATCCTAGAGGAAACCTCGACATAATGTGTAACTTCACTATCAAACAAATCAAATCAAGCATCATACTACCCATGAGACGGTCGTGGCTACCACCAAAGACAAAGAGCTCTAGCATTAAAAAACCGTTATTAAATGTCATGTGCCATCTCAACTTGAAGGTTGTCAAGCTAATGATCTCTTATATCAAGCTACTTTCTTGTATCGTATAGAATTAAGAATGTCAAAATAGGTATGATCCGTCAGGCCAATTCGCTAATCTAACTATAATATAGTGAGTTAGATTAAAGTTTTGAACCCGTGGGCTACAAGCGGGGTTGGATGGGTTAATCTGCCGACCCGTGAGTAATTAAACATGCACATGCAATTTTCGTTTGTTCACACTCAAAGTTAACATGTGCACCACACCACAAAGCAAGCTCAACGAAAGTGAGAGCAAGCACACATAAATCGTGACGAAGCTTACCTACCTCTCAAACCAGCATCGCGACGACGAATCCTACCCACTCCTCAGACCGGTGACGTGATGATGTGACGACAAAGAGCTTTAGCATTAAAAAAAATTTATTGAATGTTATGTGCCATCTCAACTTGAAGGGCGTCAAGCTAATGACCCCTTATATGAAGCTACCTTCTTCTATGATATAGAATATGAAGAATTCCATAATCTTTTACAAAACATGTATTGAGTATACATATGGCTCTAGCATGCTAACCTCCAGCTACAAAGAGATACAATGGCTCCACTAACATTTGGGTTATAAGGTGGCTTAGTGGTAAAGTTGGAAGGAATGGTGAGAAAAATTGTGGGTTCAACTCTTCTCACTAACACTTGAGAGTTATAAGGTTGGCTTGATGGGTTTAGAAGGGAGGATTTGAGATGTTGTGAGTTCAACTCCCCCACTAATAAATACTAACAACTAACATTGCCGATAAAAGAAAAAAAAATGACTTCACTTACCTTAATAAGTACATTGAAGCGTGTTTGGTACAAGTAAGCCTATACGTCAATAACATTGTTTAAGCATTAGGAAGACAAGTCCATCATATCTTGATATCTTTCTTGGCCTATGCAAATAACATTTTAAACTAATGAAGCCTATTGGGCTTTTGAAAGTCTAATCTCTTCTTGTATCTTTCTCAACATGCTTCTAGTAACTGGGCCTTTGATTGAGCCTATCGTTGGACCCACGTTATCATCTCCTCCCCCTTGAAGAGGATTTTTCCTCAAATCTGGAAGGTCGTTATTTGCTTTATACTTACCTGTTCAAGTAATTAAGTTAGTCATATTGAAGGTGGTATGTACTCCATATTCCTCAAACAAGATATGGCTCCTAAAACTTATACACCACATATCAATTGAATGATAAGGATGCTTGGAAGTAGGAGCATTTTAATTGGTTGCAATGGTTGCCTTATGTTGTTTCAAAATAATCTTTAAAGGATGTTCAACATAAGGTTTATTGACACTAAAAAAGAGTTCAAAAGGTTTTATGATTGACAACTCAAACCTCTTTTGTCTTACTTGATTTGCTAAATTAGTTTGTTCTTTGTACTTTACCACTTGTGAGGATGATATAAAAATAAGTACAAACTTATTAATGCAACCATTAACAATAACTTTGTTGTGGCTTTAGAGCAAGTCTTTTCCCTTTTGTATTTTCTTGCATTTCCTCTTCATCCCTTTTGATTTTCATTTGTACTTGATCCTCAACCACTTGAGATAGTGACAAAGGATGAAGTACAAAGTTTTTTTTCCTTGTATAGGAAGGTTATTGTATTAGAAATACCATTTTGTATAATTTTTCTATCAAATTTTCATGCTCTTCCTAACAAAATATGACAAGCCTCCATGAAAATTATATCACATAAAACTTTATCTTTGTATTTCCCAATGGAGAGTTGTACATGCACTTAATTTTTAAGTGTGATATCCCCATCTTCATTTAGCCAATGAAGTTTGTAAGGTTTAGGATGGGGTATTACAGCTAAATTTAGCTTCTCAACCAATCTAGTGCTATAACAATTACAACAAGATCCATTGTCCACAATGAGAGAACATGTATTTTCAAAAAATTTACATCTTGTATAAAATATGTTCTCTCTTTATGTATCATGTTGAGTACTTGGTTGGTATTGAGAAGTCTTCTCATCATACGAAGTTTTCCTTTACAAGGGTATGCATCCTCTCCCTTTGACTCTTTTGAGCTTTCATTCTCACTCTCACTAGTGTTAGGCTCTTCTTGACTACTATAGTGGTCAATGCCCCTTAAGATAATAGTCCTTTTAGTGAGAGCACTGAGCAGCTACATGGCCTCTTCCCAAACATTTGAAGTACTTAATTTCGCTGGTGCGAGTGTGTGCAAATGCTTCACCCTTACCTTTATCATTTTCCTTGGCTAGATTCTTATGGAGCTCCTCATTTTCTTTGAAATCTTATTTAACATATGAGCTAGAGTGAGATTGATCAGTTATAGAAGAATATTTTCTCAATAGTTGTTGTTCTACCTTAATACACATTTGAACCAAATGATTCAAATCTCTATAAGGTAGTAGCTCTACTCTATCTCTTATGTCAAGGTTCAACACATTCAAGAACCTATATAAAGTTATATCCTCTTTTTCAACTATACAGGCCCTCATCATGAACAACACATCTTTTGTCTATATTCCTCCACAATCATAGACCTCTGTTGAAGTCTTTGGAGTTTATCCATGAGTTCCCCAATTGTAATAGGAGGGAATGTGTCTCCTCTAAGGGCAATTTTAAGATCATTCTAATACTCAATAGTTGGACTTTAGTGTCTTAGTCTATCTTGGATCAAAGAGGTCCACCAATACATGGCATACCCTTGAAAGCTTAGGGTAGCAAAAGACACCTTCCTTTCCTCTCAGACTTGGTGGCATTCAAATAATCGTTCAACCTTCATTTCCTAGTCCAAGTAAGCTTCAATGTTATCCTTGCCATAGAAATAAGGCAAGTCTATCTTCACTTCCCTAAGGGTATGTTCTTTTCTTTGCCTCCTAATGTGAGAAGGTTGTTGGTAATATTCTCTCACCCCTAACTCTTGATTAGAGAAAGTCTCTCCAGTTCTACACTCTCTTGCCCTATGATAATATTCTCTCATTCTTTCTTCATTTCTCCTGTCCTTTTCTTCCCCTTTCGTTTTCTCTATTTCTTCTTTCCTTTTCTTCAAATCTATTTTCCTTTTCTCCATCTTTTTGTTCCATTCTTATTTGAAATTCTCTAAACTCTTCAACAAATTGTGATGGAACATTCCTTTTATTTTCAAACCCACTATCACTTTGCTTAGAAGCACGTCTTGTCATCATCTTTTAATTTCAAAAGTTCTCTTAGAATGAAAGTCATTAGTTTTTCACAAGTTTACTCCCAAGTAAGAGATGTGAGTTATAAGGACTGCTTAAGTACCAAGTTTTACCTAGCTAGAGTGTATCTTGCTACTTGCTTTGCTACTTTCACACAAAGATGTGCTCTTAAACTTAAAAGAAGTTTTCATAAAGATTTTCAAAAAGATTTTGAACTCAAAGACAAACAAATCAAACAAGCTACCACACTAAAGACAAACTCCTAAGTTTGCAAGATTTTAGAATTTGATATCTTAAACCAAGCCACTAAAAACGTGAAAGGTAAATTGGAAACTAGTTGAATTCCTAATGGTGAAGCTTATAACTTTGGCTAGCAAGACACACTCACTATCTACACCAATTACTAGGTAGTTTTAGATGCAAAAATATGGAAGAAAACCAAAGGCTCTTCCAAGACAATTGGTGCAATGGCCTTTTACAAAAGAAATGGAAATAACAAATGTTACAAGCCAAGTGTGGCCAAATATGGTGTTTAAGCTCTCTTTCTTCCCTCACTTTGAATATGGTAAGCTCCTTTGAAAGGTACTTAGCTTGGAGTTTCAATTGAATATCCACCCTCCAATATGCTACCTCCAAAGATGGGTTCAACATGGAAGACTTCTTCCTACATCACACTTCAATGTACACCAAAAAGTAGCTAAGAAAATAAAGCAATACAAAAGCTTAAACACAATAAAAGCTAAACTCAAAGCGAATATAATTGGGACAAGACAAAAGAATGTCCAAAAATTGACAAACAATAAATTTAAGGCAATTAAGAAAGCTAGCACAACAAAATGAACCAATGAATCTTAATGAAATGCACTGAATGGTTCAAGTAGAAGATGAATTTGAATCATCAAACAAGCATGTGAACACAATATCAATGGTAGAAAAAACACAAGATAAGCAAGAACAAGTATGAAACAACACGAAAATAGAAGAAGGATCAAGAACTTAGCTTAAACCGCAAGGCATGGCTTGAGTTGGCTCTAAATACCACTTAATGAGGCTCCGTGGACATGGTTGATGGAAGAAGGAGTCTCCATGGATGAGTGTGAGCGGAAGCAAGTGTTTAAGGAAGCTTGGATGGTGTAGAATTGAATGGTGGTGGTGACAACTCTAAGAGTTTCAGTCAACTTAGAGGAGGAAGGTTAAAGGAATTATAGACAAAGCTCTAGCTAAAGGTGACTCTCAAAGGACAAGGTTTGTGGAGTGATCTCAACAACATAACTTTGCATTTGTTCAAGAGTGATTTACAAAGTGGTGGAGGCATTCATTTATAGTAGAAGGCAAGCTCCAAATGCAAGCTAAATGTTATAAGAAATGAAATGCAAATGCTAGATCTAGATCTAGATCTAACTTCCTAGATCCACATTTCATGGATCACTTGCCATGTGTCCTAGTCACGCCTCCTTTGTTTAACACATGTGATAAATGTGAAACTCATGGCTAAACTAAGACACATTCTCGACTTAGACTTTTGAAATTGGGCTTGATTGGATCCAATTTCAAAAGGTAGGTGAAAAATGTTCCAAACTACTTCTAGGAATTTATTTTCAAAGCATGGCCTAAACAATAGGCCCAAATTAAATTTATTCTAATGGAAAGCATGAGCTAAACAATTGGTCCAATTTGAATATATTCTAATGGACTAAGAAAAGTCCATCATATCTTGATATCTTTTTTGCCTATGTAAATAACATTTTAAACACATGAAGCCCATTGGGATTTTGAAAGTCCGTCTTTTCTTGTATCCTTTTCAACATGCTTCTAGTGACTGGGCCTTTGATTGGGCCTATGGTTGGGCCCAAGTCATCACTTAATCCTCATTATTTTATGTTTTGTTTGTTTATTTAATGGTTCATAAACGTATATAATGTCACATGAGCCAAGTGGGAAAGTGTAAGGTTTTGTCTCATGTGAAAGGCACATGACTTGTTAATTAAAGGGACTAATAAATAAATAAATAAAATGAAGAATACAATAGTAATTGGATTATTTGATGGACCTAGCAGAATACAGATTTTGTATCTGTATATACTACTAATGTAATTGACAAGTATGTTTGTCAAAGAGTCATAGAATAGTGAGTTAAATGGAGTGAAACTATGAATCATCATTCATTTAATTCGATGCAAGAACATTGAAAATAATCTTTCATACAGAGAAAGGATTAGGATAATCTATCTTATTAAATCTCTAGAATTGTTAGAAATCACAACAACCAAAAACAAATGAAGAAACCACTAAAAAAAGCATTCCAAAACCAGCACAATGGTAGAAAATCCAATCAACTAAGGGATCACAACCAAGAAAGCACCGTCTCAAAACCATAATTCTCTTCATCTCTCTTTACATCTCATATTCTCCAGACTTTTATGATTCAAATCCATACACTAGTTTACTAAATAATCAAATTATATTTTATAAGTTTTAATGAATTAAATCACTATTAGAATTTATGTTTGCTGAATCCAATTATAGTTTTGTACTTATCTCTCTATTAATCATTATAAGAAATTCACTTATTACCAACAAGCCTCACCTATTTAAAAGTTGAAAATTTTGTTAGTATAATAGGTATGCCTAAGTGATTTAAGGCATTGGTTTGCTAAATCAACATATACTATCATGTGTTTAAATCTTATTGTCTCTTATAAAAGATATTGTTGAAAGTCTCTAATCGACTAGAGATAAAGCAAATTTACAATATATAAGTAGGTGCAAACCTCTACTTACAACCATTTTTGTGGGATTGAGTTAAGCTTAAAGTCCATTCCTAATATGGTATGAGAGTCATGAGTTATAACCTATCTTAGTAGAGTATGTTGTTTATTGGGTTTATTATTTCACCCACTACCAAGCTACTATTAAACCACCCATTAATACTCATATGTACATGCCTCAACATGAGGGGTGTGTTAGAAGTCTCATACTGACTAGAGATAAGGTCCATTTATATATATATATATATATATATATATATATGTATATATACTATGTATATTAAATCAGGTTTATTTATGAATAAAAGGAAAAAATTAAGAGTATATTTTCTAATGGAAATCTTGAATCATCTCCCATAGATCCTATGAAGGAAAAGAGAATAAGGACAAAAAGTTGTCTTGTTATCAGAGGTGAGAAGAAAGGTCGAATGTATAGGATTGGAGAGCTTGCCCATAACTTTAAATTAGGTCATAACCTCACATATAATGTAGATTCAAGTTCCTCTCATGATTCACAATAGATTGTCCATCTCAAAGAACAAGTCCAAAATTATATAGAAGATAACGAAAGGCTTAGACAACAACTGCAATCATTGGTTGTTGTTGCTCTGGCTCTTGTCTATAATGTTGTTGGTGTTGTTGTTGTTATTTTTCAAATGCACTACAAGTATTAAAGAAAGGAGGAAGAGAGAATAAGGACCGATAGTTGTCTTCTTGTTACATGAGGCAAGAAGAAAGGTTGAATGTATTAGATTAAAGAGCTTGCCCATAACTTTAAATTAGGTCATAACCTGACATATAATATAGGTTCAACTTTCTCTCATGATTCACAACAGATTGTCCATCTCAAACAACAAGTCTGAAATTATACAGAAGACAATGAAAGACTTAGACAACAATTGTTATCATTGGTTATTGTTGTCCTTTCCTTCCCTTATACTCATACTGAATTTGAAAAACAATAACAACATTATAGACAATAGCAAAAGCAACAACAACCACCAAACCAAGAACAAAATAAACATGCATAACACAAGATGAAGATCCTGATAATGCTAACTGTTAGGAACTTAAAAAACTTTGACTTTGTGTTGATTATGTTTAAACTTTGTTTACATTATGTTTTGATCACTTATTAACTTTTGGAACCTAGATTGTTTTCAATTTGATTTGTAAATGATTTCCTACTAATACCAATGAATTGAAAATAGTTAGTAATTTTACCCACGGAAATATAGTAGTGGGAAATTACTCAAGAATTACAAGTGGTAGAAAATTTAGTTACGAATGCATTGCAATGAAAAATTATCCATGAATGGTGATTCATATGTATTATCCACAGAGGTTGAGCATTGAAAATTTATCCACGGATGGTGGTATGTATGTATTTCTCACAATAGTGAACAATACAAAATTACCCACAAATGGTGGTCTATATGTATTATTAACGAGATTTGAACAATACAAAATTATTGAAGGAAGATCCGTATGTATTACCCAAAGATATTTATTTTTCATTGACAAAAAATCCATCTTAAATTTACCCACTCCAAGAATACCTACGAAACTTGTGTCATAGGTAACCCGTGGTAATTATTGATTACCTACAAATTTTTGACATTTCTTACTAATTCTATCATAGATAAATATAAATTTTTAGTTAAATTACTCTTTTGTTCCTTGTATTTGTCAAGTAGTGTCAAATTGGTCCTCTCAATTTGGTATTTAATTTTTTTAATGATTCAATTTGGTCCTTACCGTTAATTTTGACGAAACGACGTTAAAGTCAACATCATGTGTCAATTTGTGGTTTTTTAGATTTTCTTAGTTTATTTTACACATGTCACTTCATAGTTATACCACGTGTCAAAATAATTCAATTTGGTTTCTATATTTGTTTTTAGTTTTAATTTAATCCCAATTTTTGTAAATATGAAGCAATAGTGTTCCTCCTTAAATTGAGACTCAATTTACTTTTTATATAAATCTTATGATGATATTTTTACTAAAATTGATATTTTTATTAAATATTTGTAAAAATATTTTTGAACAAACTTTTTGTTTTTAGTTTTATTATTAAATAAAGTTAAACCTCAAACCTAATTTGCATAATTAACCATTTTGTCATCATATATAACGACATCAAGTGTATTATATTATACAAACTTAGTGAAGATTAAGAATAAAATAACATGTCACACATAAGTTTAGGAACTAAATTTGAAGTTCAAAACAAAACCAAAATTTAAAGTTAATTTAAAATTATTTCTAGAAATATTTTGTAAAAATGTTAATTTTAGTAAGAATATCGTCATAAAATTTGTACAAAAGGTAAATTGAGTCTCAATTTAAGGAGTGTCAATATTGCTCCATTTTTATAAATATTTGGACTAAATTAAAACTAAAAACAAATATAAGGATCAAAATTGAATATTTTTTATACATGGCACAACTGTTTAGTGACATGTGTAAAAAATAAAAAATTAGAAAACAAAATTTAAAAAAATAAAAAATTCAAAAAAACTACAAATGTTGAATGACCGTTTAATCAAACTAACGTCAAAGATCAAATTGAATAATTTAAAAAGAAAATAAAGATCAAATTAAAACAAAAAAAAATTGAAAGATCAATTTAATATTACTTAACAAATACAAGGAATGTTTTTTACGGTGTCTCTCTTGATTTACTTAGTCTATAACGTTGAAAACTACAGATTTTCTAATTCTACTGAATTGAGTTTAGAGTAATAATCAATGCTATTTTGTGAACACAACCCAGATGACATCATAATTTTTACATGTTTCTGTTTGAAATGTTAAGTAAAAATACCATTCTCTAATTAAAACCAACTAATTACTTTTAATATATATATATATATATATATATATATATAATATTTCCTCATTAAATAGCATCAAGCTAGAACCTACCTTAATTCAATAACCATACCACTGTCTGATACAAAATTTATCATTCTTTATCGTGACATACTTATAGGTGTTAAAAGTAGGTTTATCTTGATGAATGACGTTAAAAAATGGGATATAAATTGAACTCAGTTATTTTCGTTTCATTTTGTTGAGTCTGCAGGTTATATAGATCTATAAAGTAATGATCTACCCAATTTTTTGAATAGTAATTAAATTTAAAAATTTTAAAGTATTATGATGCATATGTCAAATCATTTAAGCTAAGGATTAAAATTAGTTCATTTAAAAAATATGTTTTAGATTTAGAATTTTTTTTATTATTTTAAAACAAACCAAAGTGACCAATTTAGACCTAAAATTCACATTTTTTTTTTGGGAGAAGCATACCAAGCCTTTTACACAATAGTTCGTAATAGATAGGCACTTTTTATACCATGATTGTTTGCATCTCTTTTTTAGTCCTACACTCGAATTTGAATGAATGAATGGGGAATGGTGGGTCAGAAATTGTAACCAAATAACCATACATGTTGCCTTAAGTGGTGGAGAACAGAGTCACATCACATTAAACTCAATAAATAAATGACAATAAATCCTCATCGGTGTCCAATCCAAAAGAAAAGTTCATCACTGTGTGCCACAAAACATGAATCAATGAATCAGTATAACATTTAACTACGCCATATCAATACTGGCGGTGAAAGTTGGAATTTTATGTTGCTTGTTTTTTGTTCACAATATATCTGTTGATGCTAAATCTTGGTTGATTTTTTCAAGTTGTTTAATAAAGTGTAGAGTTACCAAATGATTTTTTTTTTTTAAATTTCATAATATCCTGCAATTGAATGAAAATATCTTAGTTTATTCATGAGTATAGGCTGCTATTTCTCAGGAACCATAGCCCATTATGTACTATAGATTACGATTCACTCTTTTTTTACTACGTTTGGATATATTATGGTTCATTAGTCGTAGTTTAACATAAACAATAAATGTAGCCATATCTCTTTGTTGCACTAGTGCAAGCATATCCTGTTAAGATAAATAATGATATGATGATCAGTGTTGGTGATCGATTGAAAGGTATTATTGATGAATATTTAGACAAAGATATCATGTTAAAATAAATGGCTATACAAGTAAGATGTATCGAAAGGGAAGTGTGAATCTGAAATGACTAATACATGAGCATTAGTGCATAATCGCATTTTTACATCGCCTTATAGGTTTCGGTTATTGCAGAACCGAAGTCTATAAGGACGTTGTGGCATTTTTAAAATTTTTTGAACTTTTTTGTCTCTGGTCCCAAACTAACCGAAGTCTATAACGGCTTTTATGCTTCGGTTATCACTCAATTTTGGCCTATAACGCTTCAAAGTTCTCCAAATTTTTAAAATTGCCACTGATAGCAGACACTTTGGCCTCATGTGGAATAAGACCGAGGCCTATTCCCTTTTTATGCCTCAGTTATTAATTGAACCAAGGCCATATCCCTTATTTAAGGTCCTAAATTCGCGAATCCATCACTTTTCATCTTCGTCCCAAACTGAACGTTGTTGTTCCTCTCTACGTGAATCACCACCATTGCCTCGCCGCAAACTCCACCACCCACCACTCCACTGCGCCGCTGCTACTGTTCTGGGACGAGGGAGGCTGCTGCTACTGCTACTACTATTCAAAACCACCACTGCTTAGTGGTTTTCTTATTTTTATTTTTACATTTTTTATTTTTGAATTCTGGATCTGGTTCTGGTTCGTGAGATAGAGACATGCATGGCTATGTTAGCTAACGCTGCAATGGTGGTGGTTCGTTGTGGCAACCTGGTTTTGTTTTCGCAACAATGGCGATAGACTTCGTCCTGGGCTGCAGATCTTGTTTTCTGGTGGCCTACAGCGGCACGCCTGTTGCGTAGCGTTGGTGTTCTAGAGGTGCTTGCGGTGATCTGAGGTGGTCTGTAGTGGTCTCGTATGTCACTGGTGGAGTTGCGTTGGTTCCTTCGCATTAGGTTGTTTGCCCATGGTGGTTGTCGTTGCTGTTGTGGGGTGATGGCAGCGTTCAGGTGCAACTCCTGATTTGGTTGCGTTTGTGGGAGGTGCAGTGTTGTTTGCGTCACGGTCATGGTGGTGGGCTTGCTCGTAGTGGTGGTTGCTCCTAGTTCGCAGCCACACGTTTCTGCCTCGGTTGCAGCCAGACCCAAGGCAGAGAGATAATTTCTCTATGTGAATTATGCCTCGGTTAGGAACTGAGGCATAAATGTAACCCTTTTTTCCTCGGTAATATATGCCCCGATTCTTAAACCGAGGCTAAATGGCCAAAATACTGGGACAAATACCCTTTCCTGCACTGGTGGAGGGAGTATTTAAAGTGTGTGTTTAAATAAGTAAAAATGAGAAAGTTAAACATCATATAGTCTCCCTTAAAAAACCAATCAATAATTAATATTGTAAACAAAATATTATATAAGTAAATGAGTAATATATTAAGAAATTTCATGCGATTTGTAAAAGAAAACATTTGAAGTGAAAGTATAGTTATAAATCTTATTAATTTATGACTTTCGGACATAGTGATACTTCTTCAATTAGGTAGTTCTTTTAAGGTCAAATAAGGGGAATGTGTCGAGTGTAATTCTCTAAAATGTAGTACAACCATAATGCACTCTATTGTTTCTATTTCCACTTCCTATTACTTGTTCAAAAATATTGATATGATATATATATATATATATATATATATATATATATATATATAT
>Ga0214542_1001930_pt1 | contig 42869 bp, 19 predicted proteins | sample CNSS1metaG_FD_160096 | JGI IMG/M metagenome (GOLD analysis project Ga0214542, IMG submission 160096) | Root nodule microbial communities from cowpea collected in UCLA plant growth center, Los Angeles, California, USA - CNSS1 | ecosystem: Host-associated > Plants > Roots > Nodule | place: USA... | reverse complement strand
TCTTACAATAAATTATTTCATGTGCTATTTAATGTCTCATTTATTGAATTAGACTCTTCTCGTGTTTAAATTTTAACAAATGATATTTACATTTTTTTTTTTACCTTATGGGGTTGGTTTAAAAATATTATAAAAATGAGTACTTTTTGTTTTTTTGGACTCATTGTAATGCATTAAAAATTATTAAATGGTCTTTTTCAGGTTGGGGTTCCCTTGACTTAAAATTCAAACTTTGCTGGTAGTGTCACCAGGAAAATAACAAACAAAATGGTCCATAAAATGTGAAATCACATTGAGGAAAGGGATGAGGAAACCCATCACATGTATTGAAAGCTCAACTATGATAAATAATCCGCTAGAATTTAGCATATAGATTATTCATTCCAAACAAAAATAATTGATGGGGTTCAAAATTCTGTCTAAAACAGGCACTTTCTATTAATCCTTTCTGTCTGGAAAATGACCCAAAAATAAACTTGATTCCATTTTGAATTGATGTTTCACCTCCTCCGTTGTTATACAACAACACCTGTATTTGCCAAATAATGAACCCATTGAATCTAACATATCAAACTATCAAACTCCTGAAAATTATTAAAGATATGTTACAAAATGGAGAAAACGTCACAGTCCAATAATTTAGTTTAGTCAGTAGTGATATTATGAAAAAAAGAAGTTTTATTTTTTATTTATGCAACTATTATTATTTCGGCTTGAGAGTATTGAATTGAATTCCCTCCTCGTAATAAACGAGGAAATCAATGATCAAAATGGGAATCAAAATATCCCACCAAAATCTGGTTAAAAAGTGACACTTGCATAAAAGAAAAAAGGGAAAATCTTAGTGGGACGGTTGGTCTTAAGAACTTACATGTCGGTTCAATGGTGGATATTTGGTTGGTTGGTTATGGTGATGGTCACATACATACAGAATTGATATAGCCGAATTTTGGAAAATGGAGCAAAGAAAAATCTGACTTCTAACCCCAAAATTGTAGTCAAATAATTCACGCAACATGCATAAAGTTGTTGTTTAATATCTAGATGTATCAGTGCATGGCAAAAGTACTATTTTTATTGGCAAACTTTCGAAAGATGAGAGATTATTATCGTTACCAAACTTGAGCAACTTGAGCACTGCTACAGCAGATTAAGACGTAGTTGATCATGTTCACATTGATCTTGATTAAGGGTTGTTTAGTTTTTGATAATGGAGTGAGATTTGACATAACAAAAGACATGCAACAACACTTGCGGGGGCTAATTTAATCCTGAAGAAGGACAGTGATTGGTGTTGGGTGGTGGCAATGAAAACTGAAGTGAGGTCCTTATCAGAAGGAATAGGCTACCTTTCATAGAGGGACATGTGCCCTAGGGAGGCAGGGACTAGTTTATGAACTTGACAGATAAATTAAGAGCTCGGGACCCCAAACAGAAGGGCCAGGTTGGTACAGTGGAGTTGTTGGGTAATCACTTCAGAGTCATAAGTGCTTTTATGAGATTGGAGGAATCAAAACCAAAACCAAAACCCAACCTCAATTCCATTTCCTTTTTTATTTTCCTTGCAAAAAACAAAAAAAAATAAAAAAGTTATGTTCAAGACATGTTTGTTTCATTGTGAAATACTAGGTCTTTAGTATTTCAACTAACTAACAACAGAGAGAGAAAAAACATAAGAAAAGATGCTAAATTTTCTGCTAGATTTAACAGTGGTTGGTTTGAAAGTGAAATGAATTATTGGTTCTGTGTTGACACTGACACCATGTGTGGGTGTGGGAGTGGAAGGGAGATGCTGCTATACATCCTAACCTAATAAAATGGATGAATCGGGGTAGCATGGTTCCGTGGTGACCCGTACCCGACCCGTTAGACAGTACGCATGCTGAAGCTGAACTCATGACATTCTCGTTTGCTAATGTATGACAGTTGACCATGATGTCAGGTTTCAGTGAAATTTCAAGTCAGAAAGTTTGATCCTGCAAAGTAGCAATACAAAGAGCAAAGACAAATTATACTGTTGCTAATTTATTACAGTGTAGAACAGTACTATGATATAGAGTAGCATGAATTATATGAAAGCAGAGTTAATTAATAGATTGAAATTGATGGGAGAAGAAGCAGCAATCCCCAGAAGGTGGAATAGAATAGGATGGTTAGTGTCCGGAGTGGTTCGGTTTGCTTTAAGACAGGAATTAAGAGTTTCAGACATTGAGATTTGAGAGCACAGAGAGGAGTGTGCTTTGGGTACCTTTATTTGACTTCGATATTCGAAATTCTGAGAGGGTTGGATCAAAATTCAACTTTAAAGTATGTTAAGATGCCAAAGATACTGTGGTTTTACGCTTGCTTGTCGCGGTTGATATTCTATATTCCCACTTTTGTTCTGCCTTTTTATTCTCTTGGGACCTTGTGCAGGGAACACCCACCACAGAGTTTACTCCATCTATGATACACACAGACACACAAAGAAAGAAGAGAAAAGAAAATTTACAACATTAATGAATGCTATGCTCCTTCACAGACCATTTTGACTGATGTGTTCTTTACCTCACTTTCTCCAACAACGATGCAACGTAACATAACTTGATTGACCACTTTGAAATTATCCTCCTCTGTCTCTGTTCTGCTAAATAACTCACTCACTCGCCTCCCACTTCAATCTCCCTCACTGTTCTCTTACATCACCATACAGATAAAATTGGAGAAATAAACACCATGGATGATGTCCCACTTTCTAACCGAGGTAAAAATTGAAGTTGCCAATGATGTTCAACATTGTGCAAATTGCAGAACAAATCTGAGACTCAACTCTCTTTTGGGCACGTTGAAAACATTACTTTAGTTAAGTTGAAAATACTAATTGAGTCAAGTCAAAAAATATCAATTGTTGAAATCATGTAGTACTCTAGTTCACATGCTGTGTATGTGTGATTCCTTTGAGCAAACGGAACTCATATTCATGATGTTCACAAGAGTGGACAATATGCACAAGAACGTTTTTATTATGTATTTAAAGAGACTAGAGACTAGGATAAACAATAAATGAGCAAGAAAAGAAAAGGAAAAGATTGATTTATATATATTATTGTATTTTGATATTCTATTAGAAGTCAGACTAGAAAAGGTGATAACAAATGGATGTGAAACAGTGCAAACCTGTGCCAAAGAGAGAATAATCTCATTCCCAATTTGGCAACTTTGACCAAAGAAACTCATCAGAGACCATAAAATACCATGCCAACAGTTCTTCATTCATTTCACCTGTGCTAATTATGAAGATCACTGTATATTACCTATCACTTGTGCTAATTATCTTCTTTTAGGTTCAAAGAAATTCCAATATACAGGAATTGAACTGATAACTTCTGTTTAATTAGAGGCTATATATGAGTAGTGATATACCAGTAAGAATACTGTAAGACAGTTATCTGATGATTGTCTCAAAAACCCTTATCAGAAAATTTTCTTTATCTCAAAGGACATTATTGTAATTTTCTGTGAATGATATCTCAGACCATTATTAGATTCAGATAGGCGACAAATGATGTTCACATTTCAATAACGTTGCAAAGATACTGTTGTACAAGTAACATGTCAATGACAAAGCATAGCCTAGCTCCAGGGCCTAATTCATGGCATAAACCTTTGTGCAGTTAAAGTCTTAAGCCAAAATAAGAAACATACCTCTCTCAGATTTTACCTACAAGCTACTTCAACACAGATCTGGAAGGTCTTCAATTAATTCTCAAACTACAATAATCAGAAATCAAGGGTAGCAGAACATACAATAACTTTAGCCCTTACGTTCAACTAACTTGTATTGAGACTTACCATTGCAGGTCCAACATCAATTCAGTCCACATCAAATGATAAAAGTGTCAACTTTAAAGATGATTAAACTGCAACGATATCACTCAGAGATTGGTAAAAAAGTTAAATAAAAATTACTCAAAAAAGACACAGAATCAGCATCTGCAGACATTCACCGCCCCATCCACCTTACCAAATACTATGCCATCACAACCACATTCTCAATGAACATTCAAGTGACTGAGAAGAAAGACACTGTGTTACTATACACTGATTGGATTTTCAGCTACTGAGAGATGAGAATGTAGGCTATAGAGGGGTGATGAAATGAAACATGTTGAGTATATATTGACTTATGCTGTAACATTGCAAAGAATTAAAATCAACTCTTAGCAACGACAAAATTGGTTCTTAGTCAAAATGAAAACAGTAAATAAACAAGAGTAGTGGTGTCTGTAATGATTAACCAGCTTAAACATAACAACATTAGCCAACGTCACAGAAGTAAATAAGAGCATCATATTGGTATCTGATGTACACACAAAATCTCAACATTCCTTATTCAAAGTTTCATAACGTTTGATAAACTATGATTCAAAATTTAAATTAATGCCAAGTCAAAGTCAATGGTCAGTGTTATATGATTTTAACCCCTCAATGTTATGAGGTTACTTACTGTACACAGTTTTAACTGCTAGTTATTAGATCTGGTGATACTAGAGTAAGATAGTGCTGAAAACACATTAGTGGAAGAATGTGTTTGGTAAGATTCGATGAGTTTAGGATTTAGGATTCACACAACAATTTCCAAGATGCATTAAAATCTGTCTTAACATTTTTGTCACATTAATTTGTCCTTCATTGTGTTAGTGGATAATATCTGTTTCTTTAACTGTGACAACCTAGCCTGGTGCAGTTTTACACTCCCAATAGTCCTACATTTGCATTGGTTACCATAAAGTTTAATTTTTGTGTCTGCTTAAAATGTATTTGTAAGATCTCTCTGAATCTGGAGAAGTTTCAAATTAAACCAAACTAAATCAACCATGCAAGTCTTGTTGATGTTTCACAAGGTAACAGAAGTGATTTTCATCCATAAGTACAACTTGTTTTGTGAGGACAGAGAACTCCAAGAAAAAAAAAACATGTACCCACTTTCTCATTATTCAAATGGATATTGGGTCATGTGCTCCCACCAAGGGGGGTTTCAAGCACTGTTTAGTCTCTATAACTTCTGTCTCATTAGTTCTATTTTCCACTAGTTTTTTTGGGGTGTATGAATCTGGTTAAACCATTTTTGTCACATTTGGAACAAGAAGTTTGTGGTCTATAGTGGTTGCTTTAACAGCAGTGTTCCAAAGAAAAAGATAAAATATCATATCAAAAATCTTGAATGAGCTTCCAGTTGAGGCTCATTTAACATTGCTTTCTGCTTTCAAGTGCTGTATGATAACCCATTGCCTCCATAACAAATGCAAGATAAATATAACCAAAATTTGATGAAGGGGTCACTTCCCAAAATTTTATTCCCAGTCCACTATTATAATTTTGAGTGATTAAAGCTCAAAGTAAAGAGCTTTCTGTAAATTCTAAAAACCAATTTGTCCTGATAGAGTTGATAGGGCTGAAAAACAAAACCGGTATCTGACCGAACCCAAAGAAATTTGAACATATGATCCAGTTAGATGGAATAAATGGATAATGCTAGATAAATATAATTAACTAAGTTGAACTCAGATAGTGTGTAAGAACTTTATGGGTATCCGACCGGATCTAAATTTATATTTTAATATTTAAAAATTTAAAAATATAGTTTAAATTTCAAATTTTATTTTTAATATTATTCTATTTATTAAAATTTAGTAGTAAGTTATATAGAATTATAATTCATTATAACAATCATTATTAAAATTGAAAATGTGATTTTTTTTAATTAAAGATTCAAAATAGAAGAAATTTTTTTATTAAAAATATTTAACTAAATATAAATTTGCAATCCAGAAAATCTAACTTATTTAACTTGCAATCTAGAAGATCTAACTGATTTAACTTATGATTTGAACAATTTAAATTTAAATAATTTAATAATTTGAATGGTCGAATATAAATTTTAAAATATTAAATTTATGTATACTTAATTGGTCAGGTCAATTCGAATCTGATCCAAGACCGATACTTACCTCTAAAATTTGATAATCTAAATGAATATTTAGTGAGTAGTTTTTTTTTTTTTGTGGTTGGGAGGTCTTGTGCATCCATAGGCCCATGACTGGAGCCCAAGGACTTAGTAAATATAGTGTTGAAGTAGTTGCTCTCTTACAACTTTTTTAAGTATTGAACTAGGATCTTGTGGATAAAAAACTATGGTTGAAATTTGTCATAGAAGATATCAGATTCTTTAACAGTAATCAGTATGTACTTTATTTGTATAAAATGGTAGCTAAAAAAGTTACTCTTTATATCAGATAAGGTTTTGCATGCGATCTTTTTCTTTCTTCAGGCTATGAAAAATCAATTGTAACAAATTTCTGAATTGTTTGTAGTTTGAAACATCATTCCGAATCCTTAACATTGTTATGATAGTTGAGGTTTTTGACGATGTTTGATGAGATTGTGTTGACAAGTTGTGATGAATTATGAGTTTGGATGTTGTCTCTTTTGCATAATCTATCTTCAATCTTGTCTCTCACTGTCCTATGTGTACTCTCCAATTCACGACTGTTAGCTGTCACGCCAATCATATTTCATGTCTTCTTCCTTTGCAACAAAATCTTTGGCTCAATGTTGCAGGCTGCATGTGTTTAGAGACCAAGCTGCGTATCACTGCCAAATAATATTATCACAACCTGCCAAACCCTAGGAGACTAAGATTTTACTATAAATCTCTCAAGTCACCAACAAAATCATAATATTTTGTGCCAACTCATTCTTCATAGTTTAAGGTTAGTTACGATGGTTAAAACAGGGGATTTTTTTTTATCATTTATTGTCTTTTTAAATTGAAATAAGTTGCTTCTTATAATATGTGAGTGAGAAGATGAATAGTTAGTGTACATGTTGAGAAATTTGTGTATATGTCTACTAAAAAACAAAATTTTGGGATTCGTTTTGTAGTGCGTGAATTTGTTGAGAGTATTTATAGAAGATAATATATTTTGATCTACCTCTAATCCACCAATTCAATCATTTATATTTATAGATTATCATATCACATCACATTACTAAAAAAATCAAAATAAATAATTAAATAGTGATTAAAATAATAAATTAAAAGTGAATAAAAAAAATGGATCAAAATATCATTATTTTTTAGAAATTCTTACTAAACCAAATTTCAATCTCCATTAAATTAACTTTTAAAATATGCTAAAGCTGAAGTTTCTAATGTCAATAGTTTACATTTTAGCTTAGTTAATTATGTAATAATTATAATAAGTTACTTCTGCTGTTTATCTTCGCGTGTAATTTTAATTGAAAGTGAAACTTTAACTTTGTGTGTACTTTGGGTCCAAAAGTAATACTTTGATCAGATGAGAACGTACCTGTATTCAGTTTGCGTGGCCCCACGACAACCTTCAAATTGGAAGAACACAAATAAAAAAAAGCGGGAAAGAACAAAAAGGAGAGACAATCCGACCAATAATGGGTCTTACTGGTACATCAACTGGGCCAGAGAGATTATGGGCCCAATTATCTGGGCTTCTATTCACATACTCAACGAACCACATTTCCCCACCCTGCTCAAGAATTAAATTAATTAAATTCACAAACCATTTATTCTAATTTAACATCACTTTATAAGCATTTCAGAGTTCAGTGAAGTCTTTTCATAATTCTGAATTAATTTTTCTTACCATTAGAAAATTTTCACAAGTTAAAAATAATTTACCCTACCAACGGACTTGGATGTAGTAAAAAGGACTGATTCTCTACGGTATCTACATTTATAGTATTCAACTGTGATTTGAGCATGATTACCTCTTATGAAGGGTATGTGTTTTATGGATTTATGTATAGATGAAAAATTGGTTGATGTCTATTTAACGAGTTAAAAATTAGGAGAGTTTGCACTAATAGATGTTTTATCAATCTCATCAATTGACTCTTTACTTGTGCTCAATGATTAGGAGTTATCTATGATAGGCATTTTGCATATTTCTTTCATAATCTCTTCACTCACATTTTAGATTGGAAAGGTTTTAAGATGGGAAAGGTGTGTCTTTAATAATTTTTTCTCCACGGAGATGATTTAATAATATAAATTTTGCCTCCTACAAGTTTTAAAGTAGAGATCACAACATAGATCCTTCAAATGGTAATCATGCATAAATACATAGATTAACACCATAATTCTTCCAAGACAAAATTTCATTAAGAAATTTTTTTAAGAAAAGATTACTTTTTAGGCACATCTTCCAAAAAATTAATCATTTAAATAATAAAAATTGAGAGTTATCAATCTCAATGAAAAATGGAGTCTGAAATGCAGGACACTAAGAACTAATAACACGAAATGATGGTTGTCAACAATGACTTTGTAAAAATCACCAAAGGCAAGAGCAATTCACATAGATTTAGTGGCTATATGTTCGATGCTTGCTTTAGAGGAAGAAGAAAAAGAAAGGGTCTTCTTAAAAGCTTTGTTGTGAAATTACTCTGTTTACATGAGACTTTAGGTCAAAAGAGGATATGTTGGTCTTAATTAAGTATTCAGAATAATCTTATACCGAGTAATATGAAGAAAAAAAAAGGTAAGAAACTAGTACTAAGAGCTTAAGAGCTTGAGTAATAATTTGAGAATTGTTAGATGTATTACCTACTATTAAGTAATATATTTTCAAATGTTATTCAAGATTAAAGTCTTTCTTAATCCATCTTTCTTAGTAGAAAAATATCACCAATGATATGCATGTGACTTCGTTTATAAAGATTAGAGAGAAAATTAAAAAATTAGAAACAAAAAAATATATATTCTTCACAATATAAAATTGACTCCTACACAATTTTGAAAGAAGTTTTCAATTAAAGAACTTGTATAAAATAATTTGTTAATAGTGGCATTTATATGTATAGAAAAGGTTTTTTTTTTTTTTTATGAAATGTGATATTAAGTTGATTGAGTGGAATAGTACCTGTGGGAAAAGGGTTTAATTTGATGTAGTGTTGGTATTTATTTAGTGGAGGGTAGATAAGTGTAATGTTGTGGTAAGAGGAAACGTGTTGATTAGTTGTGGGTTTGTAGCAAATGTTATTTGGTGAGATGGAAAAGAAGGTAGGTCATTAGCAAATGTGTTTAAGTTTCAGAGAATGTTTCCCCTTCTGGTCTTTTGACGACTCCACTTTTTGCACAACACAAAGGCATGTGATTGGGATCCATATGATTGCCAATCTTCCGTAACAATCCATGTGGGGGCTTCTTCTTTCCACTCCATACAATTTACCTTTTTTAAAAGGTTTAACTGGGAAAAAATGTTGCTATTTCACTCCAACATCTCCCTTAAATGGGAAAAAATAACTAATAGAAAAATGGTTTAATTAAAACAAATAAATGGATAGAAAGAAGAAAACTCAAGCCAAAATGTACAAAATCAGGTCCTCAGAACAAGCAGGGGGCAGAGAGCAAAGGTAAAATAGCATATTTCAGCTACTCATTTAGATTATTAGCTAAATGCAGCAAATGTGTTTGTCATTTTGTCCCCTTCTTTAGTTAGCCTTCAAGCCAAATGAAAAAACTAAACCATACAAAATGATGCATGATGGAAGTGGTTTACTGAACCTTGAATTCAGGGATGTTGAGTTATGCAGGTGGTAATTGGATTGTTGTTATTGGCAGAAAGTCACCTTACAAACTCACCCTCTTGCTCCATTCTTAACAGTGGTGGAACTGGTTGACCGGTGACCACTTCCTGCAGCAAAAGCAGATATAAATTGACTGATCAGCCAGCCAAAAGCATAATTATCTCTTTTGGTTTCTATTTCCAAAGAAGACTAAGAAAAAGATACGCTACAAATGCATTCTTGTTGTAGTAAAACAGAATGTGTATGATATAGAATTAGGGAATTATTAGAGAGCGCGAGAGTGAATGATTGTGCAAAAGCTTCCGAGATTTTCTTATGCAAAGAAAAAGACAATTCTTCAGAAAATAACAGAAGAAGAGACAAAGGAAGTACACCAAAACCACTTAATTAAATATTCACGAGATGGTGGCTTGCCCTCCTAGGAAAGGAGGCTTAAAACTAGCAAAATGCTTGCAACCCTCATTCTTTTGTTTATTACTGTAAACAAAATCCATTTCGGCATTCCCCACTCTCCCCCATCCTCTTTTATTTCCTGCCTTCCAATCTCAAACTTCTTTCTCACCCCAAACACACAACCCATTTACTTTTTTTTTCTCTCTATTGTCAGTCATGGAAGTTAATACTACAGCCACCGTACCTGCAGGGCCACCAGCTAAGAACCACTCTTTCACACAGCACCGCTCACATTCAGAAAGACATAGACATAGCCACGGCCATTTCCCCACCAAAACCATTCTCATTACCATCTCATTGGTTACCTTAGTTACGGTCCTGTTTGTCATTTTTGTGGTCCTATTCTTGATCCGTCGCCAAAAATCTTCCACCAAAAGTGGCAGTTGCAAAGAAGACAGCACAGAGCTTCATGACACAAGCAGCAGGCTCATTACTTCATCAACCTTGAATTCTAGCCCAGGTAACTAGTTGCCACATCACATGCTATCAGTTAGTTGCAAATAGTATCTTGAATACTAATTAGTGAAGCAAACAACTACCATAACTATATGGAAACTTAGAAGAGTTAATTTGCTAGCAATTACAACTGCACAACTTTCCAGACTGCAGATGATCATATAAATTTGTCTCTTGCGTATCATTAATTCAATAGTTGTTCTTAACATTAATTCAACTAGTCTTTGAGGGGTGAGGCTTTAAAATTCAGAAGCTAATCCATAAATGCTTGGAGACATTTATTGTAGAAGTGAAGAGTGGGTGTCTTCACGGGGGAAATTTGAGCAGGACCCCAGCATCTACATTTCGAGGAGTCCAAGTGTTCACATATAGGGAACTAGAAATTGCTACAGATGGATTCAGTGAAAGAAATGTGATTGGTGGTAATGGAGGACATGGCTTGATGTATAGAGGAGTTCTAAGTGATGGCACTTTGGCAGCAATTAAGTTGCTTCGCAGTGAGGGTAAGCAAGGGGAGCGTGCCTTCAGAATAGAGGTGAGTCAGTATGCTTCATTTAATGAGTTAATATATCCTCTTCTCTTTAGCACGCAAAGATTTAATTATTTCTTGTTGTTACTTGCACCCTCTCTCTCTCCCAATGTCTCCTTTCCTTGTATTAGATCCAGTTTGTTCAGAGACTTTGTTTTTGTCTTTTGTTAAGCTCAAACGTGTATTGCTTGCCTAACAAAGTTTGTAAGTAGTAACGAAATGTTTACATTAATGTGAAAGGAATTTTACAAACTATCACGTGACAACCTTAATATCCTACTAGCAGATTATTTATGCCTTCATGGTTTGACACTTGACTCTAGCAATTAGGGATATAAATTATTCTTAGGTTTTCTATATATAATATCTTAAATTTTTAACCTTTCTGCATCTTCTAACCTAGAAGATTTTGTAAACTGTGAAAACATGTCAAAGATTAAAAAAATCATTCACAAAATTAAAATAAGTTATAAATATTCAAGTCATTTGAATTATGCACTTCTATTGAATCAAAATATTAATAAAAGTTATTCATAGGTCATTAAAATACAGACAATAAGACATTTCCTGTCAGCGATTATCCTTTTAAAAGAAATCTCTGGCGTTTTGCAACCAAATTTGGGACCATGAAAATTGGAATGAACATTCATTTACCTTTCTATCAGTCCATCCCACTTGCCAACTCATATTGTGAGCTTTATTCAAATCCAGCACATGGGTGTGAAGACTAAATGACATTTATTGCAGGTCGATCTCCTAAGTCGCTTGCACTCTCCATATTTGGTGGAGTTACTTGGCTATTGCGCTGACCAACACCACAGGTTATTGATTTTTGAATACATGCCCGATGGTACACTTCACCACCATCTTCACTCCCCCAACGATCAAACTCAACCGTTGGATTGGTGGGCCCGGATGAGGATAGCCCTTGATTGTGCCAGGGCACTGGAATTCCTTCATGAACATGCAGTCTCTCCTGTGATCCACAGAGACTTCAAGACTAACAATGTTCTGCTGGATCAAAATTTCCGTGCCAAGGTGTCTGATTTTGGATTGGCTAAGATGGGATCAGAGAAGAGGAACGGTCAGGTTTCCACCCGTGTGTTGGGGACCACTGGATATCTGGCACCAGAGTGAGTATTATGAGTGCCCCATTTCATCTGTCATTTGGAACCGCCCTGCCTTATCTTCATCCCCACCCAATCCCATACATAACCTACAACGTTAAAAAAAGAACCATGCACATGGTCACAGTCAAGTCCTTATCAAGCAGGCTGTGATTTTCAATTTTATGTATGATACATGACATATAAAAAATTTATACTGCACACCATTCATGATATATTTACAGCTTCTTTCATAAATTATTGCGTAAATTTAATTCGTCCCTTGAATTTGGGCATGATGTAGGTATGCCACGGGTAAGCTTACCACAAAGTCAGATGTTTACAGCTATGGTGTGGTTCTTCTCGAACTCCTCACGGGACGTGTGCCTGTTGATATCAAGCGGGCCCCGGGAGAACATGTCCTTGTCTCTTGGGTTAGTAAATAGCACCCTGCATTTTGAATAGAATAAAATTGATTATGCAACTTTTGTTTAAAGAAAATCAAAGGAGAAAAAAACAGAGTTGAGATTTAAGTTTCTAGTATTGTCAAATATTAATTTTGTAACATAAGATATTATGCATTCACCAGGCTCTTCCACGGTTGACAAACAGAGAAAAGGTGATTGAAATGGTTGACCCAGCTCTACGCGGACAGTACTCTAAGAAGGATTTAATTCAGGTCAATTTTTCGTTTAGTCATAGTTATTCTCTCACCCTCATGTCTGTCACTTTTGTCTTGGACTAACCATACTTTTCCTATCAAGTAACATTTGCTTTCTGTTTCTATGGGATTTTGCAGATAGCTGCCATTGCAGCAATGTGCATACAGCCAGAAGCTGATTACAGGCCGCTCATGACAGATGTTGTACAATCACTGATACCACTTGTTAAGAACCCATCCTCCCTTAGTTCTAGTTCCCTACGATTTCAGAAACAAACCACAAAGAGCAGAAGCAGCCTAGAAATAAACTAACATTCGTGTTAGACTAAACTAGCCCTTGGACAAACATTAGGCCCCAAAACACGAGCAATATCACACACAATGGGGGGCACCACCGAATTGGCAAACCCTCATCTCTACAGCCTTCAATAGCGGAGAAGAGAGGATGGAAGAAAATGCAAACAGAAAGACGATCATGGAACTTGTAGTTCTAGATTTTGCTTTTATCATTTTATGATCTGTATTTTTTAGATTGTCTTTGTCATGAGAAACTTGCAAAGATACAAGGTAAGAAAATAAGAGGAATGTGAACTTTCTAATAATTACGTCGCTAATATGAACAGAACATTTCTCCTGCAATATGATGAAACTTAATATTCAAGAGTATCGTTTCCTGTAAATTCTTAAATCCCGTAACTCACCTCGTAGAAACAAACTTAGTGACATACCTAAAATCAGACTGGATCATCTTTGGCCAACGGAAAACGACCTTAAATATAGAGCTCCCCCTCTTAGAGACTGACAAGGAGATCGTGGAATTTAGCTTCTTTCTACCTGGCAATTGGCAAAGAGCTGAATTTTAGGCGGTGCAATATGAGACAAATATATTAAAAGCTAATTCACTTTTAGTATAAGGAGAAATACCAACATGCAGACGTGACGGACATAATGGAATAATGCTGACCTGTTTTAACTTGCATGACTGGTGTCTGACTTAAAGCAAGGATTCCCCACAAAGCATGTAGCACAACAAGGAACCCCGCTTGTCATATCAATGGACATTTCCTGATAAAAAAGATCAGCAAAATGATTGCGACAGTATTTGTAACCCGGACTTGGAGAACTAGAAGTCCTTTATAACTGTCTGTCGCATATTCCTTCATTCTCCATTAAACAATAAAATGACTTTTCTAGCGCCCTCTTGACAATGTCAAAAATTACAGAATCCAAATCATGAGCAGAAAATAACTAGGATCTAGATCATAGGTTCCGAAGTGGGGTTATAACTTGCTTGGGTGAATCTATCTGATTTACTTTTCTGATTTTATTTAATTCTGTTTCGTGTACCTGTTACTTTTATGTGATACACCAGCTAGTGTTATGTCACTGATGTATATATACATTATGTACCCTCTATCTTAAAATATAGTAACATATAATGAAATATCAAAATACTTTTCAGATTATATTTTGCTTATGGTACTCAATATTAAACATAACACAATTTTTAACATATTATTTTCTAAGTAAAAGTCAGGTAGACATTATGATATTACTATTGCATCCGGTAGTAAAGTTGAAAACTTCGAGCACCATCCAGAAATATGCACCACTCGTAAATTCTAAACCTGAACCCCAACACTACCCTAAAATGGTGGCAAGGCAAGATCCAAAGATAAATAATGCAGTAGACAAAAGAAGAGCTTGATAGGCACTAATTCAGAAAATAGGTTACAACTGATTGAAACATGAAACAACAAATCCAAAGTGGTCTCAGAATCAAGAAAATAAGTTAGACATAACGTACAAAGTACCTCTTAAATGGGTAAAAACTTATCTCAACAACCGAAAATCAGATCTTCCCTCTATTTGTTGTTATACCCTAAAGTGGTTTCAGAAATAGGCTACATCTTGTACAAACATTGGACAAAAAAATCCCTAAATGGTTTGAGACTTTAGAATAGAAGGTAGACACAATGTACAAAAGTGAGAATATCTCTTAAACAGGGAAAACTCATCTCAACACCGAAAATCCAATCTTCCCACGGATTTTTTTCTCCTCCTTCCCATTTGAGTAAAGACTCCTAACCTCCTACAAGTTCAGCTGCCATATTATAACAGTTACCTCTTCACTTGTTACAAGTGTTTCCCCCATTACCGTCCCAAAAGAATCTCCATGGCTTCACATGCATAGACATAATAACTGAAGCCTCTAAATATCATAAGATTACGCTCAAGGGTAAATTATTGAACAACCAGTGAAAAACATCATGGTGATTTTATATTTCAGTTTCTGATTATTTGAAAGCATCTGATTCTCCTTTTTCCTCCACTTGTGAAGTTTCTTTCCTCTTTCCAACTCTATCGGAGTACTTGGCAAAAGCTGCAGAAAGGGCAGACTTGACAGTAACTTCGGGTTCTTTCTTCCTACGTTTGCTCACATCGTCTACATCATCTTGTTTGTCTTCAATCAAGGAGGAAGATTCAGTATTGTTCCTGATCGATGAGCCTGGACTAGCTGGCTCATTTTGAACAGAAGTATCTGGAAAGGCCTGCCAGCTTGAGTCCACCCGTTTGAAAGGTTCATGAAAGGCGTCAAACAAGCGCTTGACCTGTCATTGGGAAGATTCAGATTTTGTTGGTTAATATAAGTGAGCAAAATGGCTCAAGATCATGCACCAATGCTACAAAAAATGGGCAAGTGCAAATCAATTGCCCTTTGCAATTTCACTATTGGTAACATTAATATACCTTGCGCTCTCCTATGCCAGGGCAACGAGCTAGATCTTCCATAGATGCACCCATAATGTTAGAAAGAGACTGAAAAGACAAGAAAATAGCTTGATGAAAGTGCTTTCGTGAATTAGATCACTCTACGTGTGTCTCTGCGTGCACTAAAAGCCAGCATACGTACCCCAAATGTGGTACCAAGGGTGACAACATCAGTCTTGTTAACATGCCGTACTGTTGTAAGGGCATGTGTTAGCTACAGTTGAAAATAAAATAGCTTCAGCACAATTGGTGGCCATGCATCGAATGTAATCAATTTACGAAAAGCATCCTTTATAATTTACTTTTGAAATTATTAAATAAAACCCATAAAAATTAGCAAACATAAAAGAAGAAATATAACCATACCCGTGATAGATAATCTGTATCCATTTGGCCTTGAATAATGTCTGCAGGCTTGTTTTCATAAACTTTTATGGTCTCCAAGTACCGGCCACATTCCTCCAGACTATAACAACAGTACAATGGAATCACATAAAACCGATTAGACAGGTAAGAGAAGGGAAATCTTGGCAGATGCTACTACAGATATTGAAACTCACATGCATGTTGATGCTACATTAATCTCAAGCTCCTTTATATGGAAGAAATTCTGCTAAACCAAAAGCTCGGAAAGAAACTACGATAAGCATTTCTCCTTCCAAGGTGTATGTATTAATTGAGTCACAAAAAAAACAGTTGGAAAATAGATAGTGACATTAACATGCTTCATTAAGTTGCAACAACCAACTTTTTTCCTTAACAATAAATTTTGATTGCATGTTAAATTTTCTACTCAGTTTGATAACAAGTTCACAAGAGTGTAGTAGATAACAGCAGCAGACTCGTGCTCCTAACAGTAAAGAAAAAAAAATTATATCTTCAGTATGCATACTTCACAAGCAGTTAAAAGTAAAGTCAATTGCACCTCCATCCACATAGGAGCGTACAGTCGTGAAGCAAAGCTGTTTTTGTAACTTCAAGTAGAGGCTTTATTACATCTTCCTGCAATCAACAAGAAAACAACAGAGAAATGTCACTTCCTCTGTATAGATAGCAAAACAGGTATAGTTAATTATAAATTTCTAGGTAGATCACTGGAAAACATAAACTAAAATAGATGGTATAGAAGTTTGAATGAGTGCCTGACCACATCAACATGGCATAAAACCACTCGAAGCTTGAAATTCTTCTGCAACTCCCTAATTCTATAATACAAGTAGTCTGGATGCAGAAGATGATACCGAAGACTGCATTAAATCATCCAACTAAGTTAAGTTGATGCAAAAAAATAGAACTATAATGAACCCAACTAGTAAAGGAGGAACAACATGTAAGATATTGAAGTGACCATGGATAGGTAACAAGGAATCTAGAATAAAAGCAAGCCCACAAGGATAAACTATATAACATAGTCAATACACTGAATTGAATAATAAATATTTTTTCCAGTCATGAAAACATGCAATTATCCCACGAAACGCCACAGTAAAACTAATAGAGCATGCATCAGGATATCCAGTGTCGATTGACGCTTTGATATGCATTTTCAACGACTGATATTTTCCAGAAAACTTAGAAGAATCACTGTGTATTGGCGTTGAAACTGACGAGAGCAAGTGCGCAACAAACAAACTCTAGAACATCTAAGTTCAGAAGAGAAACTTAATAAGAAAAGAGAAAATAACCTGAGATAGAGAGCACAGGAGCTTTGGCCAAGCATGTAGTCACAAACAACATCGGCAAACGCCCATCTAACGTTCCTAATGTGTTTGAGCAAGGGGTTTCCCTTCTGCAAAACGGAAAAGAAAATTCACTTCGTGACACTAATTAATAATACAAGAAACACGTTGACAAAATAATCACCTAAGATTATGCACGAGAAAAAAACAATATGAGAATTGAATTAGAATGCGCTAAAATCATAGCGATTGTCGTACTTTTACGATAACAATTTTAAAAGGCATTCAACCTGTCTGTGGCTCACAAGAATTGAAGTGCGATTTTGAGAGGCCTGAGAGGAGGGTAATTTTGATGAAGATGCAGCAGCAGCAGTAGCGGGAGACGGTGTCGAGGTTGAAGATGGAGCATCCGATTGAGCAGTTTCCCTAATAAACAAAAGAATTAACAGAAGGAACAAAATATTAACCGTTATGGCGATAATGAGTAAAGAATTAGGATGCAGAAATTAGAAGCGTGTATACCTGGGTTGTGGAGGAGGTGGTGGAGGAGGAGCGTAGAACTCAGAGGATTTGACGAAGGCGAAAGCTTGGGAAAAGGATTGGGAGGGAAGGAAGAGAGATGGTGGAGTCGACTTTGCCTGTGAACTTTCTACTACTTCCTGATAAGAAGGTATTCTTATCACCACTGAACTCTTCTTCTGCTTTCCATCACTGTTTTTCTCTTCTTCCTCCTTCTGCATCTTTCTACTTTCTCCGCTTGCGCCTTCAATTCGCGCGAACTTCCTCCAACTTGTTTTTCACGGTCCTCTTCACGTGCGAGTGTCAACTGGACTTGGGCTTGGGCTTGGGCTTGGGCAAGCCTCATTGCAATGTTCGGGTTCATTCTTCTTTTACCAATTGAACCGTGGGAAAATCAAAATTTCACCAATATCCAGACGTACATACAATTTGAAATTTTTCGTAATTATGGAGACATGGGAAGAAACCATGAGGGTGTTAAGAGAAAGAGCCTAGATTGGGCCTTTTAAAAAGCAATGTTCTTCTCAGGACCGTACAAAGACCATGAAAAAAAAAAGTCTGTGGCAAAACATTATTATTGATGGAGTATGTCTCACCACAGTTTTGTTCTTAAAAAATATCTAAAATGTTAGAAAGAAGAAAATATTTAAACTATCTTAGACCTTGATTTTTAAATGATGTGAGATTATTAGACTGTCTTTAACCTAGAAGGATTGTGTAGCCATAACAAATACGGATGACAAAGTGGACCGGTCCGATTCGTTTAGGCTCGTCCTGCACTTGGCATACAAAATGCAAGTCGAGTTGACCCGTTCCACATTAAAAATGCAGGCTGAAAAGTCTAATCCACTCATATAAGTTTTGGCCTACGAGTCGGCCTACTTTTTTATTTATTTATTATTTAAAAAATTATGATAAAGCTTTTAATATTTAACAAATTGAAAAACTTTAAAGAGTTCACAAAATTAAAGAAAAGTTTTGGAAAGTTAAATGATAAATTGATAATTTAATATGTTCATTATATTCAACCTCAAACTTTGATGTACACAATTCAAATTTTAACACATTTAAAAATAAATAATACTATAACACTCACATTTTCTACTCGTACCAAAATTTGAAATGTTCATACAGAAATTTAAAAAAAAAAAAATCGATATATATTTGCCTCACAATTTTTTTTTTTACGAATCTGTGAACCGACCCATCGACTCAGGTCCACGTTGTCCCCCTGCTGACAAATTTGATGTTGAGGAAATGTTAGTATCAACACAGAAAGAGATTAAAGTTTGGTGAAGATGTTCACGTTATCCCAAGGAGTGAGTTGGTGGGTATTGAAAGATAGGTGGGTGGATACTGTGGCGTATGTAATTAAGGATTTGTGGGTGAAAAGGGTAGAAAGTAGTTGAAAACTGAGAGAGAAATTGAAAAAGTGATAACAAAACTCAGTCACGCAACGTGCCTACTCCGTCCAATTAATTTCTCTACTTTAAGGCCTTCTACAACTGTTTCTTACCAATGGTCCCTCCCCAATCTCTACCAAACATTATTCATCGTTTTTCTCAACAATGGCTGTCTTACATGGCTGCTATATTATTAAAAAGAGGTCGTAATAATGGCCAACAACGACTAATAAGACCATCCAGTTGAACCAATTTGGATTCTTTATTCAATTTTCATGTATTGTTTTTTAATCGTGTCTTCATAATATATTAAAACACTTTTTAAATGCTAGTGTATTTTTATTAAACAGTTTACAAGAATACAGAGAAGGCTTAAGAATTTTAAATTCAGTTCAAATTAAACGGCTTAAGAATTTTATATTCAGTTCAAAATTCAGTACATTTATTATGAGATGTTCCGATATAATCAGAGGGAAACTTTTACCGCAATAATATTTTTGAAAATCTAACATAAAAATAGTTAAAGTAATTACCACATTTTCTGCTAATGTATACAGATACTTTAAACTCCTGTAATAAAGAAGAATAAAGTGAGACAGAATAAAAAATTTAATGTTATGTCTAAACATTATAATGTTTCCAACATTTAAAGACCGGATAATTTAGTTCGGATGAAATGTGTGTCACCTATAAATAAATATGAAATAAATAAGAGAGAATAATTCAGGAAAAGTAAAAGATTATGATATTTTCATAACCTTTCTTTTTTAATAAAGTTTATTTTTTAAAACACGTCAAACTTTTTTTTTCTTTGAAATCATATCAAAATTTTCTTTCATCCATTAAATAGTATTATTATTATGTGTACATTATAAAAAATTTATCAACAAAATTTTATTAAAAAATAATTTTTCAAAAGAAAAGAACATTAAGATGTCTACGGACATTTCAAAATTAAGCTTTCAAGTTGTTTTTCAAAAAACAAAATAAACTTTCTCTCAGAAAAAAGAGAAAGAAAACAAACTAAAAATATCATTATTGAAACAGTATAGAATAATTGCTGCAATAGGTAATGGTCGTAGCCAAGAACCTTCCATATTTGATTGTCTATTTTTCTTGGGTTTATAACTTTTATTTTTAATTAATTAATTTTTTCAAGTTTATAAGTCTATAATCTTAGTTTTCATTTAGTTTACTCCTTTTTAATTATTATGTTGACTTGGTTATTTTTCAAGGTAATATCTCTTATAATAGGATATAATGTCTTCTGATAAAAAGTTGAAAATATGTCTATTGGTATATATCTTTTTTGTCTTGGATATAGAAGAAAAAACTATCTCAAGTCGGCGATAGATTTTGTAATAGTCCACTGATGATAAATGTCAATCTACGGAAGTAATAATATACTATATTAGTTTTACTTTCATTAAATGCATACGAAATATTTTAACTCATTTTAATTATGAAAAGCATTTATCCAAAAATAAATACTTCAAGTCAAATTCCTAGTTATAGCTTCTAAGTCAACCCAATATTTATCTTTGATAGCACCACCCATTTCATTAAAATATAATGGGATGAATTTTACTCAAATGTGGTTAAATCATGTTACACTGTATTTTTATCTTCTTTTCATTTTTTACAAAAGCAACCGGTGACCTACTCATTAAAAGAATATAGTATTATTACAAACAGGATACAACACGACAGGTAAAATAACTTTTATTATTCGTAGGATAAATATTTTTTTTACTCGTTATTATATTTATATTGGTATCCATTATATAGATATCTGTTATTTTTTTAATATCTATAGACATTAACAAATATTTGTAAAAAAAAAAATTAATAACATATTTAACCATAAATTTAAATTATAATATATTACATTACAAATAACTCATTTAAAAAAAGTAAATAACAATTTATAAAAAAATTAAATTTTTTTAAAACTAATTAATAAAAAATAATTCATTTAAAATTTTTATATATTTTTATCATATTTTTTCTAAAAAAAGTTAATTTAAATTAGATTATAACATACATGAGTATTAATTATGATACTCGTACTCATCTCTTTAATATACAAATATAAATATTATTGGTATTCATTATATATTACATATGAATATTCATTTACGATATTATCTTTTATTGGGTTTTATTGAGAGTGAATGCATATTGTTTTAACTCTAGTTACAAGTGACATTAATATTCTTTTCTAATAAATTTTAATTATAAATATTATGAATGATATAGTATGTTTATAGAGATTTTCTTGAAGATATCTATTTATGTTTTGAGAGACTTTTTATGTGATTTTATTGAAAGTTTGAAGTCATGAAATGTCATACGAAAAGCATTGAATGGTAACTGGGTATTTAATTGCAAACGTCAAGGATTGTGTTTTGGGGTATTTTAAAGTCAAATAAACCATCATTCTAATTTAGGTCATTTTTCCACCCTTGCCTATAATTCTGGCTGCCACAAAACTTTAATTAATTGACCGGGTCAAATTATGTCAATGTTTTAAATTAAAAAAAGAAAGTCGCACTTTTATTAAAATAAAAATTCTTTCTTTTCGGAATTCGTTATTCTTGTTGTTTTTATATCGTTTCTTTTAATATTCGATGAAACAACATGACACAAATATAATTAAATACAATAAACAAAAGATATAAACCTTTTTTATATTCTCCTCCAAAGATAAATTGCATAAAAAAAATATTCTTAATTACTGAGCAACAAAAAAGTTTTTTCCATAATATTATTAAAGGTTAAATATGTTTTTACCTCTCAAGTTTTAGTGGATTTTGGAATTAATCTCTTTTTAAAATTTTTTATCAATTTAGTCATTCATATTTATAAATGCATTGATTTAGTTTTTCTTACCAAATTTTATTAAATTTATTTGACATTTTAAACGCATTTTATGATAATATTTGAGTTAACATCAAAGCGGAGATGTGTCAAACGATATAACAATTAAATACTATCATGAACTGCGTTTAAACCGTCAGATGAACATAACAAAATCTGGTTAAAAGAATTAAATTCATGCATTTTTAGAGATAAAAGACTAAATTGGTCAAAAAATTTGAAAATTGACCAATTTCAATTTCACTAAAACTTAGGAACAAAAACATATTTAACCCTATTATTAAATTATAACTATACAAAGTTATAAATACAGTTAAAAATATGATTGTCGACACATTCATAATGTATTTATTATAGTACTAACTACTTTCACTAATCAATTTTAAACTGATTTTAGCATTAGAAAACTTAGCATATATTCACCAAACAAAATTCCCGAACATAAAGAGAATCGCATTATATTTAGTATATCAAAAGATTGTTAAGTGGACGTTGAATCCAACATCCAAAAATAATAACTAATGTAAATATTTAGCAAGTTGGCCAAATTAACTTTATTGATTAAATTTAAATAAATCTTGGATTAAGATCAACTTAATTAGAGTTTCAAAACTTATAAATTAATCTTGTCTTATATAAATTTTGACTTTAATTAAACCGGAAATGAAACTTTTTTATCTTAAAATGAGTGAAATTATATCATCTCTTACTCTCATGATGCCACTCTAATAAATTAAACTCAAGGTGAAATGTTTTGACTCATCAATTTACCTAAAAAAATCATTTATTTGAAGAAATAAATTAGTACATTTATCCGTAAGAAACACGAGATTTTTCTAAAAAATCTAAATTTAATTTTTTTAATTTTAATTTTTTTAAAATATTTGAGTTTAAGTTTATAATTCTTTTAATATAATAATATCATAGTCGTCGATTAGAGTTTATCCTATCAAAATTTATTATTTATTACCTTTATTTTTTCAGATACTATCAGATCACTCATTCATACCAAGTCTCACATCAAAAAACACACACATATATATATATATATATATATATATATATATATATATATATATATATATATATTATATATATAATTTTATTATTTAACAAATAATATTTTTTAAAATTAAAATAATTATCACACAAAATTATTATTGTTTTTTAAAAAATATTTATTTTTTAAATTAAAACAATTATTAATAACAAAATTAATTATTTAGAAAATAAATAAAAAATATTTTATATTTTAAATAAATATATATTTAATTTTATTATTAATTTTTTATTATTTATTATTATAAATACGTAAAAGTTTATATATTAAAAATATATTATTATTAAAAAAAATAAACACACTAATTTTGTAATTATATATTTTCATATTTCGATATAGTATAAATAACTTTGAAGGTAGAGATTTTGAAACGAGTTTGGCCCGTCAGTCGATTCCTTGTCCGTCAAAAAAATGTGGGTTGAGTTGGAGTTACAACCCTCGCATAGCTTGTTGGTCCATCTTTTTTGTTTGATTTTTAAAATTAAAAATCATTAAAAAATTAAATCTCTATAGTATATTTTTGTATAAATATAAATATGTAATATTGTTATAATTTAAATCATTGACACTTACAAATTAAGTTCTAATTATTGATTATAAAAAAAACTTTAATATGTAGATATAATAATTATTTTAATTTATCCAATCAAAATATTAATTAATCAATTATAAAATATTTATATGATTAAATATGGTCTACATATTTATTTATAAGTATATATACAAAAACAAAATTATAAATAAAAATATTTTAAAAAAAAGTTATAAAAAACAGTAAAAGGTTAGCCTTGTTACATGTTATGTTTTTTGACCCGTTTTTTTGAGTGGTGATTCAACTCAGATTGATTCTTTTTTATGGGTCAAAGACTGTATAAGTTAAAACGAACCGGGCTGAACCGTTTTGCCACCATATTTGAAGGTATTATATTTTCATATACTATATATTTCCATATACTATATGTTTCTATTTTCCATATTTCCATAATGTATTATATCAAATGATATTATTCTTTGAATACATACATTACTTATTCAATTTTACTCTTTAACCAATAATATTATTTTAAAATAAACTAATTTTAATAAATAATTATTTACTAATTTTACTGTTAATTTTAAATTGTATGTACTCGTAATAATACATATATTTCTATTTACTATAAATAAAACATATAATAAATCAAAGCCATATCTTTTAAATAAATGCTAAAATATATTGATTGTTAAAATGTGAATTTAAATGATTTAAAAAATAGAAAAATAATATGAATAATGTATTATTTATAAAAAGCAATATATAATTACTACTGCCATCAATAACAATAGGTTAATATACATAATACATAATATACAGTATATAATATAATATAATATATAACATTATATAATATATGATATTTAATATAGATAATTTATTTTTTGTGTTTAAATATCTAATTTCTACAAATATTTTTATTGAACGCTATGAAAAATAATGTTTTATTTAAAAAAATTAAGAAACTTCTGCAAATAACACTTTAGCACGAATGAACAATGTTAATATAAATTTCCATCACAATATTAACTATAAACCATTGGGAACAATATATTTGTTATTAAACTAAATTCAAATGCAACCCACGTGATTTTTGTATAAATCTAAATTTTATTTTATTTTTAACTCAATATAATTGTTTATAAGACAACATAATTGTATCTGAAATTATTAAATAATAATAAGTGATAATTAGTAATTTAACAATTAATATTGAATTGTGAATCAAATTTTATTAATTAATATATGATATATTAAAAAGGTAATTCATGTTTGGTTTTTAAAAAATGTAATTAAATTTAATTAATCAAAAAACAAATTAATCATATAAATTAGTCTGTATAACTCTTAATGTTAATAGTAATAAAATATACCTAATATTAATTAGTCATTACAACGAATTTTTTCATTAAATATAATTAATAATTTGTGAATCTCTCTCTCTCTCTCTCTCTCTCTCTCTCTCTCTCTCTCTCTCTATATATATATATATATATATATATATATATATATATATATAATACAAATACACATATTATACAAATTGAACTTGTTGGGAATATTTTAAACACGTGGTAGCTCCTAACACTTCTTTAATTCTCTCTTAAAAAAACTCGACAATAAAAACTAATATATTATTCGAGGCTTTGATAGCATTTTTGTATTCTACATTAAATTTAGAAGCGTCTCAACACTTTCTTAACATAAATTTAGAAAATTATTAGTAATACTTTAATTATAGTAATAATGATATATATATATATATATATATATATATATGTATGTATAAATGGATTTCCATTATTAGTAATATTTTAATATTTTAATTATAGTTATAATATTATAAAATAAAATGAATTTTTTAAATCTCAAGAAAACTAAACAATAAAAACAAATATATTATTAAATTTGATAACATTTTTATGCTCTACAATAAATTTAGAATCATATCAACACTTTCTTAACTTAAATATGAAAGATTCTTAGTAATATTTTAATTATAGTAATATAATGGTATTTATAAAAATGGTTTTCCATTATTAGTAATATTTTAATATTTTAAATATAGTTATAATGATATATATAAAAATAATTTTTCATTAATAGTAAAATAGATAATTCAAATGAATAAAATTTAAAAAAATATCGATATTTTCTCAACATAAAATTTGATAAATTCTTTTGAAATGTTGCGACCTTCAAGTTTATTCATAGGATATAAAAATATATTCATTACGAAATATATGTTAATTTTATTTTCGTTTATATTGCATTTTATTTTTCTTCCCATCCTTCTAACATGTTTTCGTTCCATTGCATATACAAAATCAATGTTAGAGTTATGGATAAAATATATTTAACGACTTTTGTGTTATTTGATAAAGATATCTCTACATTATTCAATGAATCATGTTATAAGATTTTTGAAACTAATGGTACATTCTTTAAATGCGTTTTTTACACTTTTCTCATTTATTTATATTCTAGACCCTCATATTGAAAATTTGGAAGTTTGACATAATTTGTATTCTAGATACAAAAAATTAGATTACATTGTTGGAGATGAATTTGAGAATATGGAATATAAATCAACAAATGTAGAAACATCTCTATCGAATAGCACAAAAGTCGTTAAATCTGTTTCATCCATAACTCTAGTCTTGATTTTATATACGCAAGTAATGGAAAAAAAAACATGTTACAAAATGCTAATGAAAAGGAAGTGCAATGAGAATGAAATTATCATACATTTTGAAATAAATATATTTCCATTAGTACAATAAAATGCTTCATTAATAATCAAATTAGTCACCAAAAATTGTTAGTCATTATTAATGGCGGATCTTGACCAACATTGTTGGGGGAGCCAAAATAATACACCCAAAATTTATATATTTAATTATCGTTATTAATACAATAAAAAAATAAATACATAATTTTGTATAATGAACATTAACAAAACAAAAACCACAAAGGCTTTCATTATATTATTATAGTTTATTAGGGGTGGGCATAATATACTGAATTGTACTGATCCATGGTTAACTGCATTGTTTTATACTGAACAAAACTGAACTATTTGTAATTAAAACTGAACTTAACTGTTTTTCAGTTCAGTTTCAACAAACCAAACTTATATCAGTTAACCTATGTACGAACTAAACTGGGTGTCCCTTTCCTATTCTATATTAGAACAGTCTCCATTTCTTTTGTTTCAATCAGCACCAATTGTTACAGTAAAAAAACTTAGATTTTTATGTTTGAAAGCTAATAAACAAGGTTCAAAAAATACAGACAATGATAAACTTTAATGAGAAAAAGAACCAATTTGGATGCATGTTTTTTTTGCAAAGAAACCATTAAAGTTATTGACGTATTTGTTAAATATGGACTTCCTCTACAAATTAAAGAGTATTTGTTAAGCACCGATAGGATGTTAATATGTTTTTCCATTTCTATTTTAAAAATATATATCTTTATTTAAATTCAAGTCCATGTGAATAATAATTCAGCCCTTCTTACATTTATATATATATATATATATATATATATATATATATATATATATATATTTTTTTTATATTTAAATTCATCACTTGTATTTTACTTAAACATACATTTTATAATGTATTTACAACTAATAAGATGGGTATTAAGACATGTTTAAAAGAAAAAAATTAATAAAGTTGTAAAATTAGTTTTCCTAAACACTTTCAAACTTTGGTTTAAAAATAGTATAATTTAGTTTAAAAGTAGTATAGTTTGATTCAAAATTAGTATAATTTAGTTCAAAAATAGTATAGTTTGGTTTAAAAAATAGTGTAGTTGATTCAAAATCAGTACAATTCGATTCAAAACAGTGAAATTCAGTTCAAAACTAGTGCAATTTAGTTCAAAATCAATGTAATTCAGTTCAAAAACAGTCTAGTTAAATTCAAAAGTAATGCAGTTCAGTTAAAAAATAGTTCAATCCAGTTCAAAAATAGTGCAGTTCATTTCAAACTTAGTGCAGTTCACAAAACAGTTCAGTTTATAACAGTTCAGTTCATATTATAGTGCAGTGCAGTCCAGTACAATTCAGTTTATTAGAAAAAAAAACAATGCAGTTCAGTTCGTCTGAATTGTTTTTCAGTTCAGTGCAGTTCAGGCGAACTATTTTTTAGTTCAGTGCAGTTATTGATAGTGCAGTGCAGTTCGGTATATTTTGTCCAGCCCTATAGTTTATAATGTTATTAATGTACATAGATTGATTCAACAAGTCTTCACAAACTTTCATTGCATTGTTATGCGGTGAGCAATGACTATCTCCAATGTGGTTGAGAAATGCACATTTTTTTTCTTGCATTAACCTTTTCCGATGATCTAAAACCTTGTTTAGTAAACACATCTAACCTAGGACGACCATATAGCTTTGAACTGAATAGATAACATGCCAAACAATAAGCTCTATCATTAGTTGGGGAATACTCTAGCCATGAAAGAAAAATTTTAAACCAATTAGATTGAAATCTCCTTGGATGTTTTTTCTTTAAAGATAGTTTTCAAGTTGTATTTCATATGGATCCCATTTTAAATAAGCTCTTCTAATTTCATCTTTTTGGCTTATTGGATATTCCCATATTTGAAGAAGTTGTTTTGGATTACTTTCCAAATAATTAATATGAAACTCCTCACATATAATTCTTTGAACCTTAAGAAATGGCTCCTCTAACTGAAGAATTGGATCATCAATATCATGATTCAAAATATCTAAAGAAGTTGAATTTGTCGTGTTTTCATCTTCAGATATATATTATTTTTAATCTATTCTTTATCATTTATATCTATTATTCAGCCCTTTATCATTTTAAAAAAATAAATATATTCTTTTATTCTTTATCAATATAACTATTTTAAAATACAATTAAGACTAAAATATAATTTATCATAATCTAATAAAAAATTGAGAGACGTACAAGGTAAAGGAAAAATTGATGATAAATTAAATTTAGTTATAGAAAAACACACAATATAATATTTTTTCTCCTATGTTCATAAAATAAAAAATTAATATATAAGATTTTCATGAAATAAATTAATAAACTAATATTTCACTATCAAGTGAGACAAAAGAGAATTACCTTTTTTTCTTTTTCAAGAATAGAAGAGAATACATGAGAAATGAGAGAAAAAAATATATCTTTTTTTTTTCAAAAACAAAAGAAAGCAATTATAAACAAAATGTTGTACTTTAAAAAAAGCATTTAATTTATTATTAATTTTTAATAATAAAAAATTGATTACTAAAATAGTCATTAATATAAATAAAAAATTATAATTGATCACTAAATTTGTAGTGCATGTACTATAAATAAACTTGAAGGCCAGAAGAATTTCTGAAATTTTATGTTAATAAAATATTGATATTATTTTAAATTTTATTGATTTGAATTTCAATTATCTATTTTACCGAAAATTATTTTTATTTTTATTAAAAAATGTAAAAATTATTATTTTGTTAAGATGATTTTATCCTTATAAATATTGTTAAATGGTATCATTTTTTTTCCTTTTTTTTATAAAAGAATCTCTCCTATTTTGTCTTTGTTTTTTTTAAGATAATACATAATTCTTAAAATGTTATTAATAAAAAAAAGCGATTATAAAAAAAGAAAACTTTATTTTTTAACTTATAATGACAAAATTTACTAATCAAATACATTATTATTTTTTTCTACATCTTATTTATGTCGGGTTCTTTTCCAGGCTGGTGAGGACAATTTCGATTTTCTGACATGCATGTTCTTCCTCCTTCGTTGTGGTAGCTTTTCTTTTGAATCTCCTTTTCGAGTCTCATCATGTTTTTCGTTTTCATTTTTTATCTTCCTTCCAGTTACCCAAACTCACTACAAGAATCACCAAAGTAAAAAAAAAAAGAAAAAAATAACAAGGTTCATGTATAATCTGTACACGTAATGTGCATGCCATTTTCCCTGCGGATCTCCTGTGCCTCCAAACAAAAATCTAGCTTTTTGTTCTCATCGCTGCCAAAGCTTTCTACTTTCTGGGCATTCCCTTTTAGCTGAACCGGTGACAAAGATTATGGCTTACGAAACCATCACAATTCACGACTCCAGCTAATTTTCTTCAACGCAAAACAAGTGTGGCAAATATTATACACGTCTTCCCAATTTCAGACCAAAAAATAAACCGTGGCAGAAAAAAAATCGATTAATTCAATAAATTAAGGAACAAATTCAAACAGAATCCACAGCAGCCGGCGGCGGAAAGGGCGCAGCAGCTGATGTTCCTGCGCCGCCGTTATTGGCCACCCTTGGCGACCTAACGGAAGAGGCCCTCACTAAGAAGGGCGGCGCCATAGTGAAAACCCAGCGGTCGGACTTAAAGCCCTGGTCCAACCGCCGCGAAGACCTCCCTCTGCTACTTCCCTCGCCGGTTCGATATCCACGCCGCGAACTACCTTCCCTTGGCAACATAACCAAGCTTCTCGCTCGATGAAGTTCCGGGTTGAGAAGTATCTGTTTTCTAACTTCCTCGGGAAGCCTCAAGGTGAACCGCTCAGTGTCCTCGCCGGGTTGAATCAGCGAATGACCGGTCGAGTGAGAGCGGGGGAACCGGCGGGGGCGGCCCGACCGGGAGCCTCTAGTGCGGTTCCGGTTCAGCGTCTGGTTTAGGCTGAGCAATTGAGGGGGTTCAGAGGAAATTGGAAGCTTAGGCTCTTGCTGCTGTTCGGGAAGAGGCTCGACGGCGTCGTCGTGGGCCTCGGGTTGGGCTTCGGATTGGTCCTCGATGTCGTTCGGAGCATTGAGAACTGGAATTCCCCTGACGGAGTCTCCGGGCTCGGGGACGAGGTTGGCGCGGCAAACGGGGCAAGTAGTGTGGGAGGCGAGCCACTCGTCGATGCACTCCGGGTGGAACACGTGATCGCACTTGGGGATCAAACGCAGCGTTTCGGTGTCTTCGAACTCGTTTAAGCACACCGCGCACTCCAGCGTCCCCTTTCCAAGCTTGTGGATCTTCACCACGGAGTACTCGAGCGTGGGGAACGTGTCGATGACCGCCTGGTCGAGGCCGCGGCGGGGGCGGGCGGTGGCTCCGGTGAGGTTGCGGATGCTGGCGGAGGGGGTGTCGGCGCAGTGGCGGATGTAGATGGAGAAGAAGCCCATGAGGAAGACGGCGGCGATGAGGATGACGATTATGATGGCCATGGAAGGGCTGAAGCGGTTGTAATACGATTCGTTTTGGTTGTTAGGAGATTGTGCAGCCGCAAGAGGAACGATGAGGAGGAGGAGAAAAAGGTAAATTCCTCCATTTTCTCTAGAGCCACTTGAGTTCTTCATTTGGCTCACTGTGTAGAGGAAGGTGAAACTCTAGAGAGAGAAGAAAAAAAAAAGGGTATGAGATTTTATAAAGTGAAGAAGAAAAAGAGGAAGCGCTTATAAATGATTCGTTTTTGTTGAGTGATGAAGGGGAAGAGAAGGTTCATAGGTTATGAAGTCTTGGTTGAAGTTACATCGGATTTTGGTCAGAGACGGTGTTCCACAGTAACAATATAATTCGTGTAATCACCCCAGAAACTTCCAAACTAAATCATATCATTTTCTAACTGCCTTTTTTTTCCTCATTTTTTTATAAAATATTACTTTCTGTTTTTATTTAGTCAACTATTTCATTCCATCTTACACACGCGTCTCTCTCTTTTTCCTCGCTCCTTACATAATCTATTACGTTTCTTCTGTAACTATTCAAGGAAAAAAGTAATGTATTTTTTATTTTTAATTTCACATCTATTCAACTCTTCACCACCTCGACTAATATCAATTACTTCTGTCTATGTATTGAATGAGATTCTCGAATATATAGCTTTATCATGATTTTCTAATGTTAATAATACATGTAAACACCACCAAAAAAAATGTTACCAATTTTAAAAAGAATACAAAATACATTAATTTTTTCCCTAAATGATGTATTAATTATAACTTTTGTACTATATTCAACCATGTTAAACAACAAAAACAACGAAATAGTTTTTTTTTTATTCTTTCTTTTCACTCACACTGTCTAAAATGCATATTCTCATTAATCAAAACTGAAAAATAATATTATTTTATTTTTTTGCATGAAGAAGCACGTCCCTGGCCATGCAAAATAAGTAAAAAAATGATTTTGTGGCATTTGTAGCACAACCACGTTGAACTCCACTACACTCCAATTCTGAGGATTTTGTCGTTTAGAGTTAAGGGAAAGTGAGAAAAACTCAAAGGATTTCTCTCATTTGGAATTTTATGAAACTGTTGGTTTTCTTGTACCTTGAAATCTCGCAATCAATTATATGTTTGGATAGATAAATTTCAAACTAAACCAAATGTTATGAAGGAAAATATAACTAAATGAGAACCTCTAGACTTCCCAATTTTTTTATATAAAGATCATTTGTCTGTCATGTTTTGTAGTATCAATAAGTAGTTGACTTTTATAACAATGAAACATTTACACCATTATGTCTTTTACACATATATTTAATATTGAATGGAGGATATTAATGTTACACAGAAAAATATTAAAATTAATAAATATAACTTATAATGTGTTTGTTTGAATATAATTTAATGTAATATATAGTAATAACAATTGTAATAAATGTATAATAATATTAACATTTGTTAGTAAATACAAATTAAAAGATTAACTATTGTGTATTTATTAGATATTCATAAATAGCATACACTAACATAATATCAATAAGTACATATAAAAACAATATTATAATTAATATTAAAGGATATAATTAGTCATTTTTTTGTATTAATAATGTTAAATATATGTATTGTATATTATAAATATTACTATCGGTTCAGATGGCTTTTATATAATTATTAGCATATGATGTATTTATTATCATAAGTACAGAATATTATAGCATATTACAACTGAGATACGTAGAAAGATCCATTTCGTGTAATTCAATTTGACGCCACTAAAAAAATGTTTTACAAGGATACGAAACTTCTGTTACCAAAATCGGATACATAAATATAGAAACAAATATTAGTAACTATATAATCGAAATAAATAAATAAAATCTATTTCAGATATGACGTGTAGAGGCGAAAATGCCTATCGCTACTATACTTTGTCTGCAAATTCGTCTATGAATATTCTAATTATTTTTAGAGACAAAGTTGCACGATGAAGTTAGTCTAATAATCATATATACTCGCACGCTTTTACTCTTTAATATTTTCATAATTATAAAATATCAGACACAAAAACAATATATGTCATAGGAAAAAAAATTTGATTGTGTAACAATATTTCAAACTAGTTTATAGTAAAACCCTTTGACAACATTTGATTTTATACACTCAAACAACATTATGTTATGTGGAAAAAATATCTGAAAACGAATAGGAATCATGTTATTACAATCCTACTAGTTGATAATTACAATGAATATAAAATCATGAGTGATAAGGTGAATTAGTAATTAGATGAAAGAGAAAAGTCCTGACTTTAATTCTAATAATTTAAAGAAATAAGATTGATTTGAAGGATGTATAAAGAAGAATGAGAGAAGTTGTGAGTTTAATTAAAAAAATTAATGTTAAAATATTTTATTGGTCCATATTTTTGTACCAAAATCTCAATAGGTCTCCAAATTTTTTAGTCTTAATTAGGTTCATATTTTAAAAAATGCTTAACAATTAGGTTTATTCGGTTAATATGGTGTTAACATGGTTAAGGATGTGTCATGTGTCAGTTCCTATTTTTTTAAGTTTTTTTAATATTTTAATTTTTTTTGAATCTTTTATATTTAAAATTTTATTTAATTTTTTAACTTTTTTTTTTGAAAATTATTTATGTCATGTGTCACGTTAGTATTGTGCGACGTGTCAATTCAATATGGTGACACGTGTCAAGTCATTGTTTCAATCTCAATTTGAACCATATATTTGTTATTTTGATTCCACTTCAGTCCATTATTTTTTTTTTAATTTTTCAATTTCATTCCCTCCAAATTGAAACCAAATTTAAATTTTATATTAATGTTATAATGATATTTTTATTAAAATTTATATTTTATTAAATATTTTAATAATACTAAGTTTATTTAAATTTATATTTTACATTAAACTTTATTTATATTTTGTTTTAAAATTTTAAATATATTTATTTTAACTTGTTACAAAATTGTTTTAAGTAATTTATATATAAATGTTAGGTTAGTTTAAAAATAACTATTTTATAAATTTTATATTTGAATTTAAAAATAATGTCGCTAACATCATACTAATGGAATGAACCTAATTGTTACACATTTTTTTAAAATATAAACCTAATTGAGATTAAAAAAAATCTAAAAATCTATTCAAGATTTTGGTGAAAAAACATGGACTAATGAAATATTTAAAAAATAAATAAAACGGAATGGTAATGAAAAAGATAAATGGAAGAAAAGAGGATTTTTGTCTCTTGTCACATATCGCAACATGAAGTATGAGGACAAACAAATTCAACAACTTAATGTATCCAATAAGAATGGAGAGAAAAAAAGTAGTAGGCTTGGGTTATATCCAAAGCAATATTATATAAGGTCTTTCTATTATGACCCCTCGTTTAGAGAAAGATGTATAGAATTGGGTGTTAAACGATCACAATGTTATAAGCTCAATACAATATTTTTATTATCTCTAACCGAACACCTAGATTAGATAGATGAAATTATCGTAAATCCATAATAATAATAATATGTAATGGAAATTCTCTCTTTTTCGTTTACATTTTAAAATTTCAATTTTATTAAACTTTTTATATAACCATTTATCTCTATTTTTTTTTTTGTATTTATAGTTATTTTTCCATTTTTTTTTGATATATTTTACTTTATTTTTAATTTTTAATAAATATATTTATAAAATCTTACACAAACACAATAACGCCTAATCTTATGTATATAAATAAGGTTGATTTAGGATCTTGCTCAGAGGCACGATTAAATAAGAGTTAGCTTGCCAGAAATTGCGATGAGGATAACATTATTAATATTTTAATAGTGAACAGTGGATAACAATATGAAATGAATATTGATATTTTGATTCCTTTCTAGAACATGATTTCATTGTCTCTCTTTTCGTTTGACCTTGTTTATTTATTTTAAGTTTCTTGCTGGCGATTTTCTTGGTCGTGCAATGAATTTGATTTTGGAAGTTAAGCCACACAGCGGTCAAATTCTAGAAACGTAGATTGGACTTTGGTGGCTAATAAACTGTTGTAACTTGGGAGCTTCGCACCATACCTAACACTTCATTTCAAATCTTATCATCTCCTCTCTTTTTTTTTTTTTTTCATTACATTAAAAACATGTGTATGTGTCAATAGTAGCACTCAAGTGCTTTAAATATCACAAAAACCAACTCAAAATTTTAGGATTCATCAAACTGCTCAATCCTTTATATTAATTACTTTCGTTTCAGTCATAGTTACTCTTCATTAAAAACAGAATTGACTGACGTTATCACAATTTGATAAATATTGTATCTTTAATTGTCTAAAACTAATTTTTCTTTTTATCTCGGTAAAAAGTAATCTCTTTATTGAAAAATGTTGTTGATTTAGCAAAATTATTTCAAAAAATGACATGTTTAATATTGTTTTTGACTTTTGTAAAATCTTAGCAAAACTTGTTTTCTAATATTTTTTAGATAACTACAAACTGCATACACGTGTACATAAATAATTATTATGAAAATATCACGTTTTTCAAATTAAAATTAATCATGAATAAGTTTAAAGATTTCAGAATGCATAACCAAAGATATAGTTATAAAAATTACTCTCCAGCGAGATGTTTGACTATTATGGTTTGACCCTGATGACACAAACTTTGGTTCTGCTATTTTGTCAGATAAACTATTAGTACCTACCATGTATACGAACTTAATTAGATTATTAGAATCATATATAAAACTATTTTATTTTAAATATACTTTATAGAAAAAATAGAAGAACTCACATGATTACCCTATTAACATTATGTTCGCTTATACTTGTGATTGGGATCTTGTGTATCATTAGAAATTGTATGGGTCAATAAGATACAGTAAGTATTGAAGTTATTAATTTATACAAAGGTCAGAAAAGTATATCTACAATGTCATGTACAATTAACATGATGTTATTTACTGTTCAATAATAATTAAGGACTATATGCCCTATTATGAAAACTTTCTATGTTTAAATACAATCAAATTAATATATAATTTACTTGTCCGGCTCTAATAGATAATTTGGTTCACTAAGGCGCAGTATTATAGGATATTTCTATTTGACATAGCAACAAATTTTGTCTGTATGATTATGTTTGAATATCAAGTATCCCGTTATAATTGGTATATTTAGCAACAGTGGCGGAACTTGAACAAAAAACTTAGAGGTGTCAAATTCAAATTTGTATATATAAATTATTTTTTTTAATTAAAAAAAAATAGCTCTTCATTCTCTCCATTCAAAACAACATGATAATAGAAGAAAAAAATGAATATCATTCATTATCATAGCATAAAATAACCATAAAATAAACACAAAAATTTATAAATTTTTACATTTAGGATTATATTTCTTTGGAGAAAAATATAATTATTGTTTATATCAATTTCATAAAATAATTCCTAAAATTGTAATCGAGATTCATACTAATTTGGAAAACACTTAATTTGGGAGAGATTATGTAAGAATGTGTTATCAAATCTCTCTCTAAAAGATAATGTGAAAATACGTTTTTTAATATCTTTGTTCTTTAATATCCCTTTCTCAATTTATCTTTTTGTTTTTTTTTTCCTCTTACACTTTCTTAATAGTTTACCTTATAACTAGAAATAGAACATTAATTTCTTATATTAACAAAGTCTTTTATCAAGTTAATTTTTATTTTATCTTTATTTTATTTTTTATTATAATTTTTCATAATATAAACTTAATTTAAATAAAAAAATATTGTATAAAAATAATTTGAAAAATATATAAATATATATAACAATTAAAATAAAAAAAATTTAGGGGAGCCATGGCTCCCCTTAGTCATAACCAAGGTCCACTCTTGTTTGGTAAGATATCACGGTAAGTTATTATTGTTGGATATTGGACTCCTGTCCTATGTGAACAAAAAAACTCAAAACTTGAGAAGCTTATGTCTCACTTAACCTAGTGGAGAGAGGGCTACAAAATAAATAGAAAGGCAGAATAATAGAGTTAGAACATACTGAAAACTCCTGGCACGTAGAGAGAAAGGTAGAGCAAAAAATCTATTCACGTTTTTCATAGAGCTGCCACCGTAAAATTGGTACTGTGGATTCGTTCACCGTTGGATCAGACTGAAAATTTTACAGCAGGTTCGAAACACATTGTTCTTCATTCTGACTGGTCGAATCGTTGATACAAGGTCTGAGTTGGAAGATATTAATTTCACACTGTAGGCATAATTTTATAGGTTTTTCTTCCCTTTTCACGTTAAAAGTATTGGTGCCTTCATTTGTGTTTATGATGATTTATTATTGCTACTCTTTGATTGTTACTTCTCATAGATTGGCTAGGAACAACACAAACAATATACCAGATAATACAACGAATATAATTTCCTAACTTGAGGAGCAACGATCAAAGAGCAGCAATAATCAATCACCACAATCACAAATAAAGGCATCAAATGTGGAAAACCCCTCAAATCAAGCGTAAAAATCATGAGTCGTCCAGACCAAAGAAATAGTTTGATCAACAAGAGTACAAAAGAGTATCAATCAACACCACAAATTAGTGTCAATACCCAACCAAATTCCAAAGCAATAAAGCTTTCAAATAGAGAAGAACAAAAGAAAAAAAAAACCTATAAAATTATTGCTGCAGTGCGAAATTAATATCTCCTAACTCAGACCTCGTATCAACGATCCAACCTATCAGAATGAAGAACAATGTGTTCCGAACCTGCTGTAAAAATTTCAGCCTGATCCAACGGTGAACGAATCCATGGTGCCAATTTTACGGTGACAGCTCTGTGAAACACCTGAATAGATTTTTCCCTTTACGTCTCCCCCTATGTGCTAGGGTTTTCAATGTGTTCTGACTCTATTGTTCTTTCTTCCTATTTATTTTGCCGCCCTCTCTCCACTAGGTTAAGTGAGACATAGACTTCTAAAGTTTTGGATCTTTTTTCCACATAAGAAGGGAGCCCAATATCCAACAATTATCTTACTGATTTATCACATGAGTCTAAGACTCAAAGAGAGTATTATAAATAAGTATAGGAAGAGGGACTCTATGACGTGTTCTCTTTTCATATAGTCATACTCTCTCTTTCTATACAAGATCATATTCTCTTATTGACTTAACGTTTGCAAGTGAATCTTTTTCGCTTGGAGCAAGAAGGGATTCAATTTCATTCATCAGGAATATTCAAGTTACTACTCGGATGTTGTCACTTATACAAAAGTCTATGTTCCAAGTTCTGATATAATAATAAAAGAAACTGGTCCATTAAAGGAAATCAATGAAATTAAGGATTATTAATTCTTAATGTTTATTTCTAAACCATGAGAAAATTAATAAATTATAAGTAAGAGTTTAAGACTTTAAAAGTGTTTTGGGTGGCATCAATTGTTCTGTGGTAGAGATCAAGTGAGCCGGGTCACAATCGAATTGTGATACTTGGACTGTTACACTCTTAAGTAAAAAAAGTTGCGCCCGTGACTAATAACTATAACTTTTGACCTAGTGGTAATTGTTTATCTTAACAATTGTGACTAGTAACTATAGTTTTTGGCCATGTTGTTTAAGTGATCTTCTAATTTATTTTTTTTACCACAATAATTATATTTTTGTTCAATAAGACATAAAAAATAAATCAATGAAAAAAATCAGATAAATGTATTAATTTTTAAAATAAAAACCATCAATAATTACGCAAAAGTTCTACTTGCTTATTTCTTTTATAGATATAAAAATATACGAAAGAGACCATAAAGAGGTTAAAGTGCAGCACATTTTTCTTCATCAAGGCCAAACCATTAATCATTCCTTTTGTTTGTCATTAACTAACATCGACAAATTAATTAGACATGTATTTGCTATTAATGCTGACACTGTGGATACGAAAATAAATATGGTTTTGAAATTTTTACTACTTTTTTTAAATCCTTCTAATTTCTACTAAGGAGTAACTTCCTTTGCTATTTATTTTTATAACAGTAAGTTATTTCACACTTAATTTGACAAAAATTTGAATCCGACCAAGAAACAAAAATCGCTGTAAATGCTAATCAATTGGTTCTTTCTTTTCATACATTATTACTTATTTATGATAGGTGGCTTAAATCGATGAGATCACACACATATCACAAATAAGAAGTACAAGAAAAAACATGAAACAGAGAGAGGAAAATCAACGGTAATAACTCTCTTATCCATAACCGATTTGTGGTTACTGGTTACCAAAATGATGTTTTTGTATTAATTAATTAACACATTTAAGTCATGGAATGTAGACTTATATTATGTGGTGAATAATATGCATCCTAAGGTTAGGTTTGGTCCACAATTTGATTTAATACGTGTCTCTCAACAAACAACGAAGCAGTTATCTTTCGTATTTCTATCAACCTTATTCACACACACACCCATGTTTTCAGGGGAGGATCATTGTAGGTGCTGGGAGGGGCCATGCCCCCCCCCCAAGATTTTTGAATTTTTTTTTAAATTATATTTATTTTAAATTTTTTGATTTTTTTTTAAAATTTTTTAAATTATAAGTAGTATATTCTATAAATAGATGAAAATTAAATTGTTTGTATTTTTATTTTTTTATAAAATATAACCAATTAATGTTAATAGATAATAAAACATAAAATTAAATATATAAAGAATAAAAATATTTAGGTTTAATTAATCTTTTGGCTTTTAGTAATGTCAAGTTAGTCATCAAATTTTTTCTAGTCTCAATTTGATATTGACTTTTAAAAAATTGATGTAATTTGATCATTCTCGTTAAATTTATTGAAGTGGATGAACAATTTTCATCAAGATTGATAGTAAGATTATGTTAATTACACCAACAAAACAAACTATCTTTATTTACAACTTTAATTTTAATGAAGAAGCATCAATCCATTTCAAGAAATTTAATGAAAATAACCAAATTGCATAAGTTTTTCAAAATTCAGAACCAAATTGAAACTAAATAAAATTGGATAACCAACTTAACATTTCTGAACTAAAATAATAACCAAAAGAATAATTAAACAAAATATTTATTAAGATATTTTTTATGTTCTTTCTTATTGTCTTGTTAGTTTTACAAAAATTATACTCATTCCTCACTGTCATATTTGTTTTAAAGAAAAAAGATAATTATTTTTTCTCTCATTTCCCATTTATCTTATTTCTTTTTTGAAGAAAAGAAAAGTAATTATCTTTTATCTTACTTGATAATTAAATATTTATTTAATAGTTAACATTATTTCTTTTATCTCATAAACCTTTGATAGATTCATTTTTTATGAATATAGAAGAAAAAATAATGTATTATGTGTTTTTTCATAACCGATTTTTAATTGTAACTTAAATATACTATATTTTTTCTTTAATATTTACACTTCTCAATTTTTTTAGTAAGGTATGATAAATTATTTTAATATTATTTTAAAAAATAGGTATATTGATGAATAATAAAAGAATAGATTCATTATTCAAAAGTGATAAAAGTGAAACTATTCATGAAGATGGAAACAAGATAGATTATATTTTTCATAACATTATACTAAAGATTAAATTATTTAGTTAGAGGAACCAATTTTTAAAACATTATTAATGATCCAACAATTTAATAGTCAAATAATTATATTATTTTGGCCCCTCCAAAATTTGTGATTAAGATCCGCCATTGCATGTTTTCAGTTTTGCAATGAATTGTGCTCGTTCGCGACATATCCTATATATAGTTCAACAACAACACCATAAAAGTATTAATGTTATAAATCCTTTAATATTATTTTCTTGTCCTTTTATGCATATGAAAACACGTTTTCCTGATTATAATTAAGAAATACAGATCCACTTTAAATATATCAGTTCGTTGAGAGTAAAATTGTCAAAATGAGTTATACAATGCAACTCATAATAAGTTGGTCATTTATTGAGTTAACCTAATCCGGCTCACTTATTTGTGAGCTAAAAAAGTTTGAATCCGGCTCGATCCACCACGGGTTGATGGGTTTAACGGATTGATCTACTGGTTCACGAGCTTACTTAATTAAAAAAATATATTTTTTTTTCTTTCGTCACAAAGAAACTAAACTTTAATTGTGATTAAAATCTAAATAAACTTCAATATAATCCAAATACAATCCAAAATAATGTTCAACCCCAAATACAAACTAAAACCACAAAAAAATATTATGTTTGCATTTATCAACCCAATATATTACCTAAAAAAAAGCAACCCAACCCAACTTAAATATAAAAATTTTGTGCGATCATTTATCTCCAAGTAGGTTGGTGAGTTAATCTGACTTATCATGGGTTCAACCTAGATGAAATGAATTATTGGTGGATAAGGTAAAAATTAACTCATAGTGAAATTTGTAAAAAGATTCAATTCTATCGAGCTTGAACTCGTGGTGGACTGAGTTAATGCATGATTTTGATCTATTTTGACAACTATAGTTGAAAGTTTATAAATAAAATAAAGTAATCATCAATGCATGTGCAAGACTATTAACAATCTAAGTCACTCCATTAGGCAAACAAACTAATCCTTAAAAAGAAGGGTTTTTGAGGACTTAAATGAATAGTTTTTTTTTTATTATTATTATTGAAATTAGATTATAGCACATTAAATTTGGTGAGCCTTTTCCATCTCAATAAAAACTCCTTTAGAATATTGGTTATAACGTTTGACCTCCTTAAATAACGAATCATGTTATGTAGTATTAATAATCACTTAAAGCATTTAGATTTATGAATATTTCTTGAGTAAAATTCAGATTTATAATATGGTTCATTTTATTACATATTTTATTGCGTATAAGGCTAGATATAAAGGCAATATTAAATGAAATATATATGTATCTAAAGTCTTCATATTACTAACCATACCAAATCTATATGTCAAATGTCACAAGAGGAATATATTATTTTTTTTTAATAAAATTGACTTATATTACACTTCTTTTACTTTAAGTATGTAATATATAGGACACTTTTAGTAGTATGTAGCATCTCTTAGCTGGTGTGGGTGAGGAAAAAAAGAAGATAAATTATAGTTTAGGCATCTATGTTAGCTTTTCTTGAAAGCTAAAATATAAAATAACTTTTGTGGGTTACAATATTTCGTATATTCTCGATCATGTGAAGATTTCAAATCAAATGAAAAAAAAATTGATTTTTTTGCAAGTAATTATTGCTTATCTATAATCTAGAATCACCTATTTTGTCACCACTAAAAGAAATTGATATTTAGGAAACTTTAATAGTTGTGTTTAGCATTATTGTCTTCATTTTTTCAAATAAAATTACATGGAAGATAGTTACTTTTATATACTTTTTACATTTTAAAATGAGATGGAATATAAAATTCGTAACAAACATTAAATATAATTTTCTATTCAAATTCTATTATTTAAAAACTTATATTAGAAAATTGACTTTAAAAAATCGTGTCGTTATTATTAAATAGTAATATTCTCACTCAACTATGACAAATATATTATTATATTACTTGTCTATCACAAACATGTAATTATAATAAAATATAAAATAAATTATTTATTGCGTATGAAGCATTGGATATAAAAGCATAATATACCCCTTTGAAATTACCCTTTTATGAGACTGCTATAATAAGGACTTGAGGGGTTTTTCTTCAAACTTTTTTTTTGTCCCTTTTAACTATAAAATAAAAAATCACTAATTTAAATTTGGTATTCTTTTTTCTGTCTGTCAAAAGTTTCCGAATGTCACAAAACTACATGGGCCATCTTTTATTTATTTATATGAGTGTATCAGATGGGCCTTATTATTTATATGACTCTATCAGGCAGTTTGTTCCTACATCTCCATAACTTTCTTCCTGCACTCCTACTTTAGAAAACTTCATTTCGCTCTTTTTTATTGTGTAATCCAAAAAAAAAAAAAAACTTTTAAATTTTTTGATTTTAAA
>Ga0214542_1001929_pt1 | contig 42872 bp, 16 predicted proteins | sample CNSS1metaG_FD_160096 | JGI IMG/M metagenome (GOLD analysis project Ga0214542, IMG submission 160096) | Root nodule microbial communities from cowpea collected in UCLA plant growth center, Los Angeles, California, USA - CNSS1 | ecosystem: Host-associated > Plants > Roots > Nodule | place: USA... | reverse complement strand
TTTTATGATAAAACTTTCAATGTTTAAAAATTGGAAAACTTTAAGAAGTTCACAAAATTAAGTAAAGACTTTGGGGAATTGGATGATAAATTGATAATTCAACATTTTCATCATATTCATACTATGACATACACAATGTATTTTTTAAATTTTAGCACATTAAAAAATACATAATACTTGTCTTTTCCAGTTATACAAGAATTTGAAACGTTAATGCAAGAGTCCATAAAAAAAGTAATTAATATACATAAGTGCAAGTTTTTTTTTTCTTTTTTAATTTTATGCGGGCTTGCGGGCCGGCCCGCGCGGGCTACGGGCTTATGCATGCCGGGCCACTACGGGCTCACTACCCTAGCCCGCCTCACATTTTTTTCGCGGACCGGCCCGACGGATCAGGTCCTAATTGCCACCCTTTTGTGCTAAAAGCAAAGTATTGACATTGATTTTACCGACATAAGTGACTGTTATTCTCTTAGCCTGATAACTTTGTCTGAATTAAAGAGCTTTGTTTAGTATGGTTCTTCCTAGGATAATAGTGAAGAGTTGATTCTTGAAATTTTGATGACACGAAGTTAACACTTGAATACAATACCTTATGTCGAAGTTTGCATTAGGCATAATGTCTGATCCAATTATGCATCCATAAGACCCTTTTCCTTATGCATGAATGCAGCTCAATCATAAAATTTGCTGAGCAGTGCCTCAGTCCGGAAATGAGGGCATCGGTTTTTAGTCCGCGACTTGTGGAGGTATGTCAATCCACCTTATATTATGTTAATCTTTTTGTAATGTTAATTGGCTCTTCTACCTCCTATATTCATAAAGTTCTGTTAGACATCCAATCTGAATATGTTGCTTTTGTCATTTTCTTACTTTATTTCAGTGGTAGAAATAATTACCAAAATCTTATTCATGATTTGAATCTAACAATTCAAACCCCGAAATAATATGTTCTTTTGTTACTTTTTGCTTTATTTCCATTCTTCCAAATATAATGAATGATTTTGTTGTATAAGACTTTTAAGTTGTTTTAGTTTTTTCAGATTTAAATTTTTGATACAGAACATAATATATGATATATGTGAAATAGTTTTTCCTTGTTTGTGAATCTTATCATATGATACAAATAAATGATTCATGATTCAAAAAATTTCTGTATGTACAGTTCATTACTATACTAATGATTAATTGGATTTTTTTTTTTTTTTTCAGAATTCTTAGTTTAGCAAGTCATTTAAAAAATAATAAAGAATGGCATTACCATTGATAACATTTGGCTGTGTACGCCAATAGAAGCCAATTTTATTGGTTTTAAATTGTGGTCTTATTTGGAGATTAAGTATGTTGAGTTCAATTTTCTGTGATTCTTTCTGGTGAGGTACTTTATTATTTCCCAATCCCTTTTAAATTTATGCTCTATGCAGTCAATTATATGGTTCCTTGCAAGGTGGTCTCGTACGTATTTGATGTCTTCTGATGGGATTGCGGAGAAAATATTAGATTCAGGTCATCATCACGAGCATAGTTCAAAAAAGACTTTGCTTTGCTTCTTTGGAGAACATAACCAAGGGAAACTTGTTCTTGATATTATTGTTCGTATAGCTTTCATCACACTTACATCATATCCAGGAGAGAAGGATTTGCAGGTTTGAGTTTAATATTTTAACAATTTTGGACATTCTGTTTTGAACATGGTTGTTTGCCTAGTTTGAATTTCTGTAACTAATGTGATGTATATATCAAAATTCAGACGTTCACAAACTACAATTTTTATATGCATATTTATCATAATTGTCAGTATGCAGTATGTTTTATCGTATTATGTAAATGTATTATTGGTGGTAGATTTTATTTTAATCAAAGAAAAGAATGTTATAGCATCACTATAGAAGTTGCAAGCCTAATTAAGTTACTCTACAACTTGTATCAATCATATGCAGTATTCTTAAAAATATTATTTAAGAGCAGCAGACCACACCTCTCCCAAAGAAGTCAGAAACAATACAAGGAGGTAACTAACTATCCATTGAAAAAACCGAAGTTGTCAAATAATAAGTCGCTAAACCTTCAACTCCTATTTCCCTCCCTTTAATATGAGAAAATTTGAAATTTGTTCTCCTAATGGACTCTAAAACATTAAGCCATCGCTTGCTTAACTTCCAAGGAACCAATGAGCTATCATAAAGGATTTTACAGTAAGGAAAGAATTGGTCTCAATCCAAAGAGCTCTTCATCCTTTTTGAATAGTAATCTGAATATGTATAATTTCCGTAAGCTCTACTTCAGAGGACTATTCATGTAGCGCTTGTTAAAGTCTAGGAAAGAGAGGAACATTGAGTTGGAACAGTGTTTTTGAGACAACTTGAGTACTTCATTTTAAGAAATAGGGAAGAAATATAATAAGGGAGATATGATATCCTCTAATAATAAAAATATAATACGAGAATAAATTAAAACGTTTCTAATAATACATATATAATTGAAATTTTTTTGATTATATAAGATCAATTCCTTATTTATATAATTGTAACACTCCCCCTCAAGTTGAAGCATATAAGTTGTATGAACCCAACTTGGTGCAAATATAACCGATCCTTGTATTCTAAGTCTTCGGCCAAAAATTAAGATATTATGAATGAATTAGATTTCTGATATTTTAAAGAAAAAAATAGAATTGAATATGTAATTGTATATCAAAATTATTATCCAAAAAGAGCACAAATTGTAACATCTAATACTTGGGTAGATGGATTCATCTTCTTAGATCCGTTAAGAGAACGTGTTGATTGGCACCCTAGACAATTGTGTTTGATTGATTTGATATGCATGTTTTCTTTACCATTTTTTCCTTCTAAAATTTAATATTCAATTTTTATCCCAAAGTGCAATTCATCTGTAAAAGATACTGGAATAAATGTCAAATGACCTTGTTCCTAATGCAATGTATTTTTCCTTAGGGACTCACTTGTTACCAGTTACTTCATTCTCTGGTTCAGCAAAAGCATATATGCATCCACCTTGTTACTCTGGTGAGTCAATACTTATTTATGTACCTTTACATTGATAAAGCACATCAAGTGTTGTATTGATGCAAACTTAGAGTCTGCATATTTTAAAATGTATTTTTTCATTAATGGGGGGTTCAAATTTGGTAAGTAGTTGTTTTTATAAGTTATAATAATAGAATGCTCGTAACAGTATAATGATGGCAAAATGATCAATCAAACTGTAAAACGCATCATATCCATCCTTTCCTTGTGTTTACTATCAGTATCTTCCATTCCAATTTTCACATATTATCTTAGAACATTGGAGTGTATCTTAAATTTTTAGCAGATACAATTTTAATTACTGAGGTAGCTCAAGTAGGTTGCTTGTCATGCTCCAAAAATGACTAACCCAACTAGCCTTATAATTGGTTACTTTAGCTGCAAATCGGTCATTGGAGGGGTAGGGGGGTTACAATGCTTCACAGCATGGATTCTTCCTTGGGTGATATACTTCCAAACAGAAGGTCTATGTCACCACAATGTGTATGTCAATGTCCTTGATAGTTGTAAGGTGTTTTAGTACATAGATCGGATAATGCATTACCATTTTAATATGATCTTCAGTAATCATGTCAACTTAATGGTCAATCCAGCACAGAAGTTTTTCTCATTGTTTATACTCCCTTAAACTGGGGGAAGTATTCTGAAACGATTTTTGGTGATGGTGTAATTCTAAAAGATAATTTCTGTAGTTTTTTACATGTTCGTCACTTTAGATGCTTTCTTAATGATACATTAATGTTTTTAATTTGGTTTAAACAATATTACAAGTGTTGTACATACTAGAAGAGATCAAATTCCCATTTATCATAAAAATGATGGTTATTTCTAATACACTCGAGACCCAAAAAGACCTTCATACAGTAAGCTCTCATCTGTTATTCTCGTTGTTACTTTACCACCAGTGTTACTATCACAGTTTGATTTGCATGTTCTTTTGATATTATGTGCAGAATTCATGGCATGAACTAGCAACCTCATTTTCCACCGAAAAAACTTTGATGTTGTTGGACACTGCTCATCAGGTAAGATCTTTATCACCCACCATCTACTATGTTGTTATGAGTTGTTTTCTAAGGCCATCAGGTTATTGCTCCAGCGATCTCTAGCACAAACACTAGTTCGTTCAGCTTCAGGCATAAGAAATTCAGAGGCATCTAGTCAGTAAGTATTTACTTAAACTTTCTTTTGCTATATTTTCAAAATTTGATGCTATAAACCTTTTGGTTTATTTTTATTTATAGGTATGTAAGAAATCTCATGGGTCCTATTGCAACATACATAGTGGAGATATCCAGGAAGCATAATTTTAGAAGCATTGCCCAACAACCAGATATTATCCTTTCGGTGAGGGCTTGAACATTTGTTCCATTCCAATGTTTGTATGAAAATCTTTCCCCTATATCATCGATGTACTGTAGGTCAGCTGCATGTTGGAACGGCTACGTGGAGCTGCAAGTGCATCTGAACCTCGGACACAGAAGCCTATCTATGAACTGGGCTTCTCTGTAATGAATCCCATTCTAGTTCTTCTTGAAGTTTATAAACATGAGGTAGCAGTCCCATATATCGGTACTTCAATATAATATCATCATTGCTCTTGACAAACTCAGAAGTTTTATTTATATGACTATCTTATATTCTTTTTTGAACATCTTATGTTATCTAAATTATTCATTTTATCAAGTTAATTTTATTCCTTATAATGATTTCATTATATTGTTAACAAATGTGTGTAATTTCTAAGTTTCTGACATCTTGTTGCTCTGTACTTATATGTATTTATTGTTTAGTCTGCAGTTGTCTACCTGCTACTTAAATTTGTAGTTGACTGGGTTGATGGACAAATTACATACTTGGAGGCCCAAGAAACCGCTGCTGTTGTTGATTTCTGCATGCGTTTGCTTCAGCTATATTCATCTCACAATATTGGCAAGGTAATTTTCTGTTATCACTAATATTTTATTTTTCGTACGGCAAATACTTTGGATCAGGATGAACACCTTAGCTAGTTAAATGTAAGCGAATATAACAGCTAACAGGGATGAAAAAAGAGAAAAATTACCGTATTGTATTTATGCTACTCATGTATGGGTATCTTACTAGAGGAAGAACTAACACTGAAACTGTGGGGGTGATACAGTAATACAAAAGCTAAATGGAGATAAGGAAAACTAAATGAACGGAGAATTCCAGGGGATCAAGGAAAGAAGGCCAAGTGACTGATCCAATTCCTCCCTCTTCTCTTCTATTTTTCCTTATTTTACCTCATTTCTTTTACCAAACATAGTCTGTTGGAGATCAAACATAGTCCTTCACGACAGAGTTTGTTACTCAATTTCTCTCACCTTTTTTGATCACCTTGATTTTATCATTCTTAACTACGTGTCCTAACCCTGTAACAAAATTCTCCTGCACCTTGCTAATGGCTGCCACCTCATTTGCTATTGATTGTTCCTCAATCATAATATTAAACTTTCCTTTTGGTACCTCAGATTGTTGAGGCTCCCGTGTGGCTTCCATTTTCTAATTTGTTTGGATGCATTCGGTTATGATAAAGTTGAATTAAATAAAATTTACCTTATGAATAGGTTTTTAACAGTTATGTTTGTTCAAAACCACTTATTTTTAAGTTTAAACAAACTGGCCCTCTATGAAATTAATATATTGTTGCTGATTCAATTTTTCTTTTTTGTTATTTTAAAAACATTCTCTCTCAAGTTATTCGCTCCTTTTTCAGATATCACTTAGTCTGTCAATCAGCTTAATTAGTGAGGCTAATACAGACAAGTATAGAGATTTGCGTGCGCTTCTTCAACTTCTCTCAAGTCTTTGCTCTAAAGACATGGTAAAGATTTTCTTTGCGTAATTTATTTGACTAGCAGTTGGAAAGAGATTACCTGCCTCCAATACTCATACTTAACTAAGTTGCAACTTAACTAAAAAAATCTTATTGTGGCAGATTGATTTCTCGTCAGATTCGATTGAGGCCCAAGGCACTAACATATCTCAGGTAATATCAAGATTAATCAGTTTCATGTAAAGTTAGATAGTCAATTTCTTAATGCATGTGTCTTGCAGGTGGTTTACTATGGACTTCACATGGTCGCACCATTGATTTCTATGGAACTCTTAAAATATCCCAAACTTTGTCATGATGTAAGATATTCCTGTGCTCTGGAATAATACGGGATTAAGTGTTATCCAAAGCTGATAGTTACTGTATAACTCATTTGCAGTATTTTTCTCTCCTTTCACATATGTTGGAGGTTTATCCTGAAACATTTGCGCTACTAAATAGTGAAGCCTTTGCTCATGTACTTGGAACCCTTGATTTTGGTCTTCACCATCAGGTAATATTGGTAATGTGCTATTTCTTTAATAATCAATATTATAGAATAAAGCAGTTTGAAACTAAACTAATTAAGCTACAATAAGCTTAAGCAGTTTTGCAACAGTTTAGCATTCTTTTCCAATGTCCTAAAGAAACTTTTTTGAAAATATGCTCCACTGTTTATTACAGTTCAGAGATGAATTTATTTTCTAATTGGTAACTTATATTGTGCTTAGAATTTGTGGCTAAGAGCTATATCATTTTGGATTTTGTAGGACGCAGATGTGGTTAGTAAGAGTCTGAGAGCTCTGCAAGCTCTTGCTTCTTACCACTACAAAGAGACTGGTAATGGTAATATAGGCTTGGGTGCCCACACCACGGGTCTTAAGGATTCAAGTGGGAATGTTCAAGAAGGTCTTTTGAGCCGTTTTCTTCGTTCGTTGCTGCAGCTTCTCCTGTTTGAGGATTATAGGTGAGAATGCACAGAAAATTCTTTTTTCCCCTTTTCTTTTCTGTTTTACAAGCCTGACTATGTTTTGGACCTTGAGAGTGGGACTGGTTATCTAAACTAGCATACAAGGATCAATATGGATAATTTAGCACCTTTACTTAAATATATGTACTGCATTTGTCACTCAGCAGATAATTTATTATCTCCTTCCCTCCCCTTCTCTTTTGGTCATAGATTACCCAACTTGTAAAACCATGGTAGGGTGAAGGTTTGGAGAGTCTAGTTTGTATATCTAAGAAGTTTTTTATTCTGTTATCCTAATAAGTTGTTGCAGAAAATATTTTGAAGGAATGGGGAATCTGTTAAGGAGATCAATATCTAGTTATCTTAATAAAATGTCTCTTTTAGACCGGGAGTTAATCAAATTCTTGGAGTTTGATTTTCAAATAAAAGGTTAAATATGTTTTTGGTTCTTAACTTTTAGTGAAAATTGGAATTAGTTCCTCAATTTTAGAAATACGTGAATTTAGTCCCTCAACTTTAGAAATGCGTGAATTTAGTCCATTTAACCAAATGTTGTTAAGTTTGTTTGACATTTCAAACGCGTTTCATGATAACATTTGAGTTGTTACCGTTTGATCCATTTTTGCTTCAATGTTAGCTAAGAAACTATCATGAAACGCATTTAAAATGTAAAATAGAGTTAATAAAATTTGGTTAAAAGGATTAAATTCACGCATTTATAAAGTTGAGAGATTATATCGAATCAAAGTTTCAAAAAGAGACTATTTTCAATTTTCACAAAAATTAAGAAACCAAAAACATATTTAATCCTTCAAATAAATACAACAAAGTTTTGTTCCATTAGGTGAGGTTGACTGCATGGATTGCGTAATGCCATTCAACATAGTTAATTGTTTCAGTATGCTGTGAGTTTTTCTTTGACAACTTACTCTAAAGGTCTTCTTAGTCTCGCTCCTCCTTTTCATAGGATTACAAACCATACAATTTATATCTTAACTAATTTTTGGTCATATTTTCCTAACTTTGTCCTACCTTAAGGATTACTCGTATATAATCACTCTATATCTCTTACTTTCTTGTGTGGTCATACATCCATCAGAACGTAGAACTTGATCGCTGTACTACTCGTACCTTTTTCTCATCTGCGAATGATAGTAACACTTTTTCCAACTCACTTACAGGTTGAACTATATTGAAAATTTAATAGAATCAGGAGAGATAATCGTTAAAACTGAAGTGGAATCCATCAAAATGTGGCTTTCAATAAATTTCAGTCAGTAATAAATAGTGCACTGCCAATATTTATGATTCTCATGTCCCTTTGAAATCTAACGTTCATTACTTATAGTACCATCTCGCTTCTCATATGTGAGCGAAAAAACCACAATTTATTAGTGACCTTTGGTTACACCCATAATTTTATATACATTTTGTTTTACGAGAAGGGCTAGGAAGAATATTGTAATATTGTTAAAATTTAATATACTTAGCTGTTTTCCTTGGTATGTGTGAAGTTTTCTATTTTGCTTATAAATGAGAACATATAGTTATCTATTGTGGGGGTGTCAAATGAATGTGCATGTCAAATAAATGTGCCATCTTTTAGAGCACACCCACATACTTTATTTTCAAGTGCGGTGTGGATTTAATAAAAGTTGTCGGATGATTTATCTTAAATTGGCAAAGACATTTCCACACAAATACATCTGTTTCCTAGTTCCTTGTATATTGTTAGTAAACGGCCACTTCACATCTTTAGTTAATACTGTTGCAAAATCACATTGCAATTGGCTAACAGTATTACCCTTGTTATTTCAGTTCGGATCTGATCAGTGTTGCAGCAGATGCTCTCCTTCCATTAATCCTGTGTGAGCAAGGCCTGTATCAGGTATGAGTCTCTAAATTGCATTTGGTAAAAAATATTCAATGCAACTAGTTCTAGGTTACAAACATTCTTTATTAAATTTTCATAGCTAACATGTTTGAACTAGTATTATAAAATTGATGTATAAATGAACATAGTGTTGCTTATTCTCTTCAATAGTGAATATGCAAGCTACGTTACTTTTCATGTCAGGAATATGTTTTTTATTTTTGTTCAGTGTTCATATAAATCCATTTCAAATCAGCATACATTGGTTCACGATCTGTTCAGTGAAAAGCTTAGCTTGTCTGTTGTTGCTATTGGCGACTTCCTTTCCGAAAAGAAACTTCAATTGTGAACCAGCTTACATATTATGTTTTTGGGGTTTAGGGTATTCAAACTTCAGTTTTTAAGAAAATTTTACATAATCAGTTACTATACAACATTCTTGTATCCCTATATGATTTCCCCCTTTGATTTTATGAATGGATCCTGAGAAGATTTGGGTAAATTTCCTTACAGAGATTGGGGAATGAATTGATAGAGAGACAACCAAATCCAACACTCAAAACTAGGCTGGCAAATGCTTTTCACACACTAACAAGTGCAAATCAGCTTTCTTCCTCCCTGGATCGAATAAATTACCAGAGGTTTAGAAAAAATCTTACTAGTTTCCTAGTTGAAGTTCGTGGATTTCTGAGGACAATGTGATCAACTGTGTATGGCTTGTATTGTATAAAGCTTCCAAAGTGGAATTGAGATCACTACTGATTAAGCCAGCAGCTGAAGATAAACGTAGAGAGCTAATCTCTTGGCATACAAATTATTTGGAGTTACACCGTGTCATATCTTCACTCGGCTTTCCTCAGTTATATCATATATCACTTGGGTTGTTTGCAAAAGTAAAAGCTTCTTTTTTGTTTGTCAGAGGCTATTACGAAAGTAGAAAAAGCTGCCTGAAGATCTTAGTTGCAATTCAATGACAATAGTTGTGGAGGCACATTCTTTTCTGGAAAAATGCATCCTTGTGTAGATATATATTACTATCACTTAGTCTGGCAGGAGCCTCTTTCTATGCACCCTTTCATGTTTGTGCTCTAACGTACAGGCTCACAGTCCGTTCAGATCCGTTACAGATACTAAACCATTCCTAAGCTTGTGCAAACTTAAGCTTTCACGGAAACTCATTCTTGAGAAGATCAAAATGGTAGAGTGATTTTATTCACACAAGTTTTGCAATTATGTTTGTATCCATCTGTTTTGGTGTGTCTGCATCTTATGTTAAGATCTTGCTCATCAATATGTACAGTTACGTGTGACTGTAAATGCAATTGTCGAGTGACAATCATCAAAACTCAATCTTCATTTAGCTCCATTTTTTTTTATTCCTCGTGTAATATACAATGATGATGACTGCTAGTGATCGCCTCGGAAGCTCATTCATAATTATTAGTACCTTGCAAATTTTGTTATAACCCCGAAATAACTATACACATACAAACATTAACTTATCACATGCCAATAACAACCAACAAATTCTTTTTAAAAGTATTCTCACAATAGAACTTTTCCATGCTCCTCTTGGATTTTCCTTTTGATGTATGTTGAGGACAAGTCATATGAAAAGCTACTTACAAAATAAATAGTAAACTATCAAGAATTTAAATATATATCAATTTATCTTTTCATGGGTGCAGAAAGCAATTGCCTAACTTATTTTTTGCTTTTCTCCACCTTAGATTATCAATGAAGCAGGTAAGAGTCTATTTTCGCAGTAATGAATTTTTGTATTAGTCTTATATAAGCTATATAAATAATCCATCATACTATCTAAAATATTTAATCTAGTATAACGTGTCCAATTAAATTAATGTAAATTCAAAATTTTCAAATATTACATCATTAAATAATTATACACATAACGCGTTAGTTTCAATTTCAATTGATTTATCGAATCTTATTTCTATACAAATCATATATCTCATAATTTTAAAATAAAGTAAGTTTGTTGGATGAAATATAATTTGCTCAACAAATTTTAAATAATAAATGAGCTCATTGTTCTCGGTTTAAGATTACTTGAGCAAATTGTTATCCATTAGACGAATTGTTCGAGAAAAAATAACAAACTTCATATCAGATAGACAACCTAACAAATTTGAATTTAACATGTCTAAAATTTTCACTCAATCAGAAATATTAAACAAAAATTATTATATTATTAATTTCAAATAATTTGTTGACTCTCGCACTCAACCAATCACACAATAATATACAAAATAAACCACACTTCGCTATATAAAAAGAATAAGATTGAGATAAAAGTTTATGAAAGTTAGTCAGTGATGTATTTGATAGATTAAAAATTATTATAAATTTGTTATGCATAAAAAATTATTTTTATTATGATAATAATTATTTTATTTGATTAGCATTCATTTTCCTGCAAATTTTTCTGCAAATTTTTCTCAATGTAACGAAAATTTCACATCCAAATTTTATCTAAATTTCTACGAAAATTCTCATCGATTTCCGCACTTTTTTATACACAGTAAACTTGCGTCTTTCCATCCACAAAATAAAATAGTACCTTAGCTATATTTATTTGTCATGCTAAAACAAAAAATAAGAAAACATAAAAGTGTATTTTTTCTTTTGTTGTACAACATTAAATTCGATCACAAATCATAAAGATGTATCTTTTCCCTTATTATATATTATTATAGATGGTAATTTTGTTAGTTGAATCTTCAACACAACATTCATTATGAAAATATATATTCCATGTGATTGGATATTTGTGACTAGAGCCGTCAAAAGTGGGTCAAAATTCGTAAGCCAATTCGATCCACCATGGGTTTGGATTCGGTTGGGTTGAATTTTTTTTACAAATATAAATGCGAGTTAATTTTTGACCCAGTCCACCAAGAATCCAGTTCACCCAAGTTGAACCCGTGCTGAGTCAGGTTGGCCCACCAACCCGTATGGTCACACACATTATGTTGGACCTTGCAATGTTGGGCTGTTTTTTTTAACCAAACACATTAATGGGTTGACAAATGGAAACCTAGCTTCAACTCCAAATAGATGGGGATAAAGAAGATGCTTCAAGAAATGAAAATGTTGTGAATTTATCCATTAAAAACTCTAATATTATAGTTGGATAAGTGACAAGAATGCTTTGATCTTAGATAATAATAATTTTTTTTTAATTTTGGTTTGTATTGGAGTTTAATATCATTTTGGATTGTACTTAGATTGTATTAAAGTTTATTTAAATTTTAATTCGAATTATAATTTATGACTTAAGAAAAAAATTATATTTTATTTTACTTAAGTGGGCTAATGAACCAACCTGTTTAACCTATCAATCCGTGATGGACCGGGTTGGGTTTGAAGTTTTTTGGCTCCCTTATAAGTGAACCGGGTTAGGTTGACCCACTAAATGACCAACCCGTGGTGGAAGAGCACAAGAAAGAAGAGAGTGAGGGAATAAATTAAGGATGGTAAGCAAAACAAGAAGTGATATAAATGAATTATACGATGGAAAGTTGTGGAGCTGAAGCATTTAAAGAAACGCTCTGACATCGATGTATTCAAAATTTTGTTCGGTTTCTCCGAGGGCTTCGTTTTGGTGAAAATGACTACAAATTTTTGCCCTTGGTTTCGTAACACAGTAACAATAAGAGGTAATGAGAAGATCGTACATTAATATAAAGTTCGTGGAAGACACGAGATGAAGTCCTCTGCTGCAAAAAACAAGTTGTTTGAATTCTAAGGACAGCATCTTGAGATAGAATATTAGAGAAAAGGTACAATCATACAACACCTTTACCTAAAGTTTGCACAAATTTCATGCACCATTCATCCTCCAAGCACAACCATTGAGACTACTCTTGCTCAAAAATTTCTCGTCCATCTAAATTTTCTCATCACTAACATATTCAATCAATTTTCGTACACTTTAACTTCAACAAATGTGACTATTCACAACTTTTCAAAAGTCTCTAACACTGATCTAGATATTCTATTGGATTTTTAGGTGTTGTTACAAGTCTCACATCAACCAGAGATAAGACAATTTCATAATATATATGAGTGAGGTGCAAATTTTATCTTACAAGTTGATTTTGTGTTGAATTAGACTTAAAACTCACTCCTAACAAAATTTTGTAAACATTTTTTGGATATTCTATTCTACCCATGCACTTTTCTAATTGAACATTAATAATACACTAATTTTAATGATATGGTTTTATTCATAAAATTTTCCTTTTTTTTAAGGAAAAAAATTAAAAATTCAGTTCAGAAATCGAATTCAAATTTGTTTTTATTAAAATATATATCGTATTATATGCGTAATATTTGACACGGTATTCTAATTTAAGAAAGTCTCTATTTAGCCAAATCCATATTTTTCAATCAAACCATACATAATAAAAGATTTAATTAGTAATTTAGGTTTTAGAATTATAATTTACTTTTATTTTTTATTTATTTTTCTCTCAATTGTAATATCTATTAAATAAACTGTAAGAATGTGACCAACCAGATGTCTATATATTCATATATTTTTTTCTTAATTCTTTTAAGTTTTTATTCTCCCTCTTCTTTTAATCACTCTTGCGTAAAAATTAAACATTGAAGTTATTTCGGTTAAGTTTGTTTGAATATCAGTATCATATCTCATTCAGATTATACATTTGTTCTTTATTAAATTAAAAAATGCAATCCAGTTTTAACATTTGGTTGCTCCCATATTTTGATTAAAAAATTAGGTTAAATTTGATAGATTATAAGTCACTGTATCGATCTACACGTAGAATACAAAGTTTTAAGAATTTAAATATTTTTACGAAAATGTGGAAGAAGCATGATTTGTACAGTGTCCCATGGGGTTTCTGAAATCCTTGGTAGAGTAGAAAATTTTGGGTACTGTACTTCCCACACAGACATTTATGAATCTCATCGCTTCAAAATAATAACATAATATTTTTTCCTTTTTAGAATCCCAAATTATCTTTCTTTTTTCTAGAAATATTATTTAACTTTAAAATATTACTATCGTAAATATCATAAAATGTTTGAGTTTTTTAATCAGGCATCAATACGACTTTTACATATACGAGAAAATGAGATACTCATTTCTTTTTAAGAACAAATACTACTAAAGGCGTAAAATACAATTTAAAAAAAATAAATATGTAAAAAAAACATATCTTAATAATAAATTGATATATAAATATAAGAATGTATATATTGGCATCCTTATAGTTTCAAAAATAAAAAACAAACATCCACTTAGACTCAGTTTGAAAATCCATTATAGTGCTAAAAAGGAAGTTTTACATTTTTCATTTTAAAAACATAAAACTGAAATTATTATTAGATTAGCATTGAACCTAAATTGAGATACGTAAAATAAAATTGACATCCAAGGTGAAATCGATTATTAATTACTGTAAGATTAAAAGTTTAAATTTAAAACTAAAACTTGATTAGTTATTGAATTGAATTAGATTTATTTAGTTTGATTGGTTGCGGAAGTAAAGGTGCATTTTACGAAAAGCTTAAGAAGTAAAATAAATAATATCGTATAAGCACCATTTCTTAAGAGTATTTTATTAATAATTTAATATGAGTTAAAAATTTATATTGGATAAAGATGAGTAAGATGAACAAATATAAACGGAATAACTCGTAAATTTATTATCTTTTAATTAAAAGTAATGTCTTTATCTTTTTCATGAATTTGTTCTCGTATTCATTTGTATCAAATTTTTTCGGTGTTTTCTTTTGAAAAACCTTATAATAATAATATAGCTGATGATTTATCTTAATTATGGCTCTACTATTAAGAAATATGTGTTTCAATATGAAAAGATGGTGGAAATATTTTAATATAATTTAAAAATAAATAATTAAAATAAAATTTGTTACTGATATTGTTAATTTGATGGGTCAATGTGTTAATGTTGGTTATGATTAACGGTTATATCTTTTATTACAATTGACTTTTGTGTCTATCTTTTCTACTTATGAATGGGAAAGACACACCAAACACTAGAGTTCTCTCAAAAATGCACCTCTTCTTTTTCTATATTATCTCTTAAAAGAGTAGTGTTCATAAGGTTTGGAGATCTTTCACTGCATTCCTAGATTGATCTAATGGGTTGTTGTATATTAAAAGAGGAACACATAATATTGTGTATTGCCTTATACAATGGAAGCGTTTTCTCGATAAGAATAACACTATGTGTGCTTCAACAGAGACTATTTATACTCCTTCTGTCATTTATTATTTATGTCTTATTGTTGTTATAATTTTTGAATCTCTCATTAATATTCTTCGATTCATATACATGTTAATAATATTATTACTCTAATAATTATTATTATATTTTTTCATATTTTTATTATTAGTAATGTTATTTGTTTAATCATTTTCTAAGAAAAGACTCGCATAGATGTAGAAATTCAAGATAAATTACAAATTCTACATAAGGTAAAAGTGAATAAAATTATGCCAAATTTGTCCGGTACCTGTCTTTGAAAAATCTCGTATATTTCCTTTCAAATTTGTATTTTTTTCAATAATTTTTTAAAATATTATTAAAAGAATAAATTGTTCTTTTTTCTTTCGGATTTTTCCTCATACAATTGCTATATATGTATGCAACTGGAAGTTATATGTATTATTGGAAATATACTTTTATGAACTCTTTTATTCTTTCTAGTTCAGCAAAGATGAATATTCTTAGAACAAAACGCAACAAGCAGAAGACACCTCTAATAACAAAGTTCAATCTTTCGATAGAACTTAGAATGTTTGGTTAAAATGATCAAAGATGTCGAAAAGGTTATTAAAATTCTATAATCTGATTAGGTAAGTTATTGCAATATGTTAGCTGCATTTACCATTTTGGCCCAGTGCAAAATTTTGATAATTCTGAATTTGGTTATGCTAAAATCATGGCGTTTCTGGAAGAAATATAAATAAAACAAATTTGAATACTTTTGACAATTATTGTCACAATTTGTGGGCAACTACTTTAAGGTATGATGGGACTAGAATCTTATAAAGTAACCTTAATTCTATTATCTCTAATAATTACAAAATACTATAAGATATGATGGTACACCATATTTCAACTAACTGGGAAAAGATACATGCATCTATACAACTTTTCTCATATCACTCTAACAAGGAAACTATGATTAGATCAAATTTGCTTTATAAAGTAAACTTTTTTTAGTATAATATTACTCACATAAATTTAAATTATTTAGATCATTGATTTTCTTTTTATTTGATAAAAAGATTATTTATGTTTTTTTGTATCTACTATTCACCAGCTTTCTTTAAGTGATACATGGGAGGACCTAACTAGTTACATGTGTGCTCTTTTTTTAATTGTTAACAATTTTTAATATGTTCTTAAAACAAATACAATGAAACTAATATATATATATATATATATATATATATATATATATATATCAACGATTTAATTGAGTTTTTTTATTGAGTACTGTATGAAAAATTCTCAAGTTTATGAAAATATGAAAGTTATTAATGTTTTTATTTTCTGAACAAAATATCTCATCACTTATCTATTAAAGTTGAATGTATGTGGCATATATAGGTATTTGTCAATAAATAATTTGCGAATAGACATACATCCTGGGCTATATAAAATATGCCATATATAAATAACTTGACATGCCCTAAATTAGCCTCTATTAATGTAATTCTCTTCCTATAAAAAGTAAACTAACTATACAAATAGTTTTTAAATTAATATAATATTACTGAATAACATATATCAATTATACATTAAACATATATATACTACATATCAGTGGTAAAAAAATCATAACATTTATAATTTAACCAACATTTGTTTTGGTTTCACTTGTTGAATCATTGAAAATGACAAAAATAATCATTTGTTAAACAATCCCCAATTAAGTTAATTAAACCAACCGATTCAACCAAGTAACTTTGCATTAATCTTATTGGGTTTTAGACATTAGAATATACCTTTAACCCATAGATTCTGAGAGGAGACAGTTGATGATAAACCTACCATATAGAACCACTTCTCATCAAATTTAAGGGCTCCTTGTCCTAGTTTCAGGGGTTAGGCAAATAACCTACCCTCTTTCTCAATAATCCAAATATTGTTGTTACAAATCTACCTACTTTTCAATCTTCATCTTTGGCTGCCCCCTACAACACTACACACATAATCTAGGTTTTTATCTAAACACACATTTCACAAACCTAACTCCATTTCTTCACCAATTATTTTTCTTCTTCCACTTACTCTATACCAACCTAACTATTACTTAACATCAAATATTATATTGCATTCATTATTTTCAATCCCAACTAACTTCTTAATCCTGCATGGATATCACAAACACAGAAAGTGTGTAATTATTACAAGAAAAGAAAAACCTTCCTCAAAATAAGTACTGGCTAAAAAACACAGTTAAAGAAAAAGAGAAATGTCCTCTGGGAGTAATTAATTATTAGCAAAAATACACAACACATTGGCAGCACCAGCAACTTCTCTCACTTTACAAGTACAAGGGTGAGTGCAGTTCAACCATTCATATAATTTTTTCAGGTATATATATAAAGTAAGACATTATTAATCCTGTTAAAACTTCAATCTTGAGAGTGTTCATTAAATACACTTCTTCTGCTCATGATTTTCTTTTTTTTAATAGATTCCAGTGAGTGTGTCTGTCACTGTAGAGAATGAGAAACCCCGAAAATGTCCATTAATTTGAACACTAAAAGTAGACAGAAACATGTATCCTAGTTTGGTATACATTCTATTTCCTCGAACACAGGAAGCCAGACAGACACCTAAGAAAAACGTCTCAAGAATTCAGAAGGCGGCGAGAAGACGTTTGTAAGCAACGGCGTATAAATAGAACCTTAAAGTTGCCAAAAATAAACAGAGAGAAAGAGAAAAGAGTGATAATAAACGATATGCATGTGAGGGCATGGAATGATGATGATGATGGATGATATGATATTATAATTATATAAATGGTTTGAATGTGATGAAGCTAAGTTGCAGTAGCAGTGGCATTAGGGGAAGTGGTAACAGGAGTTGCATTAGAGATGGTGGAGGACTTTGGCCTCTTTCTCTTCTTCTCGTAGCTCACTCCTCTCGCCTTCGCCTGAAACTCGCGAACATCATGCAAGTACAGCCGCACGGCGCGGGCGCCGAACGGGTTGCTTTCGGCTCTGCCGCCGTTCTCCTCGTAGGCGGCGCGGAGGCGGCCGATGAGGGCGTCCAGGCTGCCCCAGGCCTGGCGGAGCGGGCAGGGGCACGGCGCCGGAGGGTTAGGCAGCCCGAAGAACGGGCACGTCGGGTTGTGCACCTTCGTCTTCCCGAATTGGTCCAGGTAGTGCAGGAATTCCAGCACGTGCGCCCCACTGCACATCGCCACCGTCAGCGGCGGCCGGTGGTTCCGCAGATACTGGCTGAAGGTGTTCCAGTCTCGCCGCTTCTGGTTCTCGTACCTACTCGGAGTAGTAGTACTACTACTACCGCCGCCGCCGCCGCCTCCACCAGTGGTTGTTACTGGGGATTGCACGGTCTCCATTGTAAAGATCTGATGGTTGGTGATTTGGATTTGAGTGGGATCTTGTTGACTTTGTGGTGGGAGGTTGAAGTAGAAGGATCCACCACCAACCCACCTGCTATATATATATGTGTGTATCTAGAAATGAAGATGTTGTTAGGGTTTTTTATTGTGTTGTAGAAAAGAAGTGAAGAGGATGTGTATTGGTAGTGAGATAGAAGCTAAAAGGGTGCATGTTTTCACTGTGTTTTTTTTTTTTTCATTAACTTGTGTTGTAGTGTGAAGTGGAAGATGAAGAAGAAGAAGAAGAAGAAGATGAAGAAGAAGAGAAAGTGATGGAAATGGGAGAAAATAAAAAGGGGAAAATAGTGTTTGCAGAGAGAAAAGGTGAAGCAAAGTGAGAGTTGTGTAAAGTTGAAGCATGAGGGAGTGAGAGAGAAGAGAAGAAGAGTTAAATGAAGAAGAGGGCACTGTGCCCCAAAACAGGACAAAGTTTGGCAGTGAGAGATGGTGATGATGCTGACCATAGCTCAATACACACATCTTTGCATTCTTTTTTTCACGCTCTGCTTCTAAGCGCGTCATTCCACATCCTTCACTTTGCATTTACTCTTTTTGTTTTTTAATATTGTTGGACTTAATATATGAAATAATCTATTCATTGAAAAATAAAATATTTTAATTTCATAATATATGTTTCTTCTTAATTTATGTAAAAATAGTCCGTAAAAAAATTGTTTTGGAAAATAAATGATTATACATTCGAATTTGTATTTATTTTTTTAAATGATTTCTTTATGTTTAACTTTACCTATAACTTTGTTTCTTTTTTTTTTCTTTCTCACAATTCTAGTTCCTTAATGTTTAATTGTCCATAATTTTAGTCTCTACATTTTTTTATACAGTTATAATCTCTTAAGTTTTAATAATTATATGTAACTTTGTTCCATTTTCATTTTAAAGAAGTCTCCCTCTTCAATTCTAGCTAACATTATCGATCCTTTAAAAAGAAACAAGTATCGAGATCTTTGTTATGTTGCGTCGCAAGGTAAAATAAAAGTATGAATAATTAACCAAAATTTAAACGAATATTCATATACTTAAAATTAAAAGTCATAATTGTGTAAAGAGGAAATTCAAGAACCATAATTACAGATAATTAAAAATTGAAGAACTAAAATTACAAGAAAAATATGTGATGAAGAAATCATCTAATGGTTATTAAACTACATTATGAAAATCCCAAGCTTCCATGTCATACTTAAGAACTCCATCCACTTTTACTTACTAATAAACTCATTTTTTCTCAAATTTGTAGTTTTGTAACAAAAGAAACTTGTATTTTAAGAACTCACAAATTGTTCTTACACAGTGGAAAACTACAATTACAATTGTAAAACTCTTTGGTAACTCAATTTCAAGCGTACAAAAAAAATGCTCTTTACATTTTCTAACTTTTGCATCAAATTTGTTTTAATTTTAAATTTAGTTTAATTTGTTTAAAAATTTAATCGAAGTACATATTTAAAAATTTGTTTAAAGTTTTTTCCCCAAATGAATAGGTTTTTGTTCCTCTGGTGGTGTGTTGCATCATTTATTATTTAGTTGCTTTGGTTGGCGTTTTGTACCTTTGACCTTCAACTTTGAGGTTTATGTTTCTGTTTCTGGTGCCTGCGACGCAGATATAGTTGTTGGCTAAAGAAAAAAACAGTTATTTTAGGGCAAAAACAATATCAACTTAACTCCCTTATTTATCTACATTAAAGCAATACTACTTCTGTTATGTCAAGTAAATTATTTCATTTATAGGTAATTAAAAATAATTTGAACTTTGTTATTTATATATTTACAAGTTATTTATGATTATTATTATTATTATTATTATTTACTTATTTGAACTTAAACCAAGCAGAATGATATTTAAATTTTCAAGAAAGGTATATAAATAAGAATCGTTTTAAAAAATAAATATAAAAAGTCCATAAACAAAAGAATAACTCCACACGGGGGCTGCTCCTAAACATGATTTTCTAGAGATATATAATTTAAAAATAAATACAAGATGAAGAATTTATAAATGTGTTTTATTTTATTAATATTTTTTTCTATTTTTTATATTATAGTTTCATAAGTAATTTGCTGTACTGACAAATATACTTTGAGGAAATAGCAGCTGAAAGATTAAGATAGTTTGAATATATTTATTTTATTAGAGTAAATATTAATTCCCATCGTTGATTTAACTCATTTTATTATTATGTTTATTTTAATCACACACATATATATATATATATATATATATATATATATATATATATATATATGTGTTTGTGTGTGTGAGAGAGAGTTAAACTCTGTAAATTTCACTCGTATAATTAGGTTTCCAAAGATTTGTACTCCAGTAACTTCGTTATTCAATTGAATATTTTATTTTAATGCGTGTTTAAATCATGTGAATGTAAATTTTGAAGTATAACTATAAAAATTAAGTGCATGATATAGCAAATACTTTAAATTTAATTGGTGTTTCAACGTATTTTAACCATGTCTTATATTTGATTTTTGGGTTAAATATGATTTTGTCCCTTAACTTTAAGTGAATTTTGGAATTAGTGAAGTTTGAAATTTTAGACCAATTTAGTCATTTATCTTACATGAATTTAGTCATTTTAATCAAATTTTGTTAACTTTATTTGACATTTTAAACGTGTTTCATAATAGTATTTGACTTAACATTAAAACAAAAATATATCAAAAAGTATAAACAACTTAAATACAATCCTAAAGTGAGTACAAAACATCAAATAAACCTGACAAAATTTAATTAAAAAGATAAATTAAATTCACGTAATTTGAAAGATGAAAGACTAAATTGGTTCAAAATTTTGAAATGGATTAATTCTAAATTTCATTGAAAGTTAAAAGAACAGAAACATATTTAACCTTTGATTTTTTATATATTTATGAAATTTATGTTTATGTATTATGGCTTGAATGTTGAATTGTCATTCAAGTAATTATAAAGTATCATTGCATGCATACCATTACTCGTCACATACCTATTTAAAAATATCTGTAAATTTTTTTAAACTATAAATATCCACAAATATATTAAAATAAATTATAAGAAAAGGAAGAAACCTAAGAACTAAGAAATGAGAAATGGACAGACTTTGGGTATTAATATTTTTGTTGTCTTTAAAATAACTATTTTTTTTTCGCAACTCTTTTTAAATTCGTATTTAAAATGTGTTACTATGCGTAGAAAACCTATTACATTGTTTTAGGTAATATTTAACTCTCAATGTTATATTATAATTTGTAATTATATTAATTTTAAAATAATGAAAATACTGTCTTATTTATTTTGAAAAATAAAAGGGAAAATGTTTTTAATGAAGATAAAAAAACTTAATTGAATTTAAACTAAAAATAATTCAACCTTTTAACTTTTTTTTTAATTTATGTTGGGAAATTATAGAAATATATGTTTTTTTTTTCTGTGAGTGAGAGTATGAGGTGGAACTTACCTAAACTTGAGTGACAGAAATAAAGAAAATGATGGAAATTAATTGTGGAAATTATGGTGATAGAAGTGTTACTAAAGAATCTAGCATGAGGGCCCATTCACACACACGAAAGTCATGAAAACGACTCGTGTGAAAAAAAATTATCAAAAAGTGCTTTATGTATGCAAAATCGGATAAACCAAATGCGTTGCACCACCATGTGTTAAAAAAATCATATATACAGATAAAAGATTTTTGGACAGTTTTTTTCTTAAAATTTTGTAGGCGAAAATAAAATAAAATAAACATGCCAAATTAAAATTAATTATTATTGAAAGTCTCACATTAACTAGATATAAGACTAATTCACAATATATAAGTGGGTGAGTTGATTTTGTGAGGTTGAGTTAGGTTTTAAACCCATTTTTAACATGGTATCAAAGTCTGAATATACCTCGACGTGAGGGGTGTGTTGGAAGTCCCACCTCGACTAGATATAAAACGCAAACGCTAAAAATAATTAATATATTAAAAATTAAAAGGATTATATTCATTTATTTTTAAAATCTTAAAATAAAAAAATTCAGATAATTTTTTTTAATTTTACTTTTAAAAATTAAAAATATATTTATAAGATTTAAATAAAAAAAATTATAGGATTTAACAAGATGATTTATGAAATTTTGTGAGTATGTGGTGAATAGGTTTTTAGGGTTGTAATGGCAGAAGGTACCTCTGAGTGAGATACGATGGAAAGACAAAATCTTAGAGGACCCCCAACCAACCAAAGGTTATGGCATGCCACGCACTCACTCTCTCTCTCCTACGTCACACTTCAACCTCGATGGGACATTACATAATTTCTTTTCTAATTCAACAATTTTTTTCTTTTACTTTCTTTTATTTTCAATTTTTAATTCACTCTTTAAATTCTACTTTTCTAAATTCCTTTTTTCACCTGATTATCGTCATACAAAATTAAACATGGACCAAACTAACTTGTCTAGGACTTCAATTGAATTAAGTGAAATGAAATTTAAATATTATATTAATTGAGTTTAAAATGTGTAAATAAAAAATTTTAATTATTTAAATTTTATTTTACAAAAAATAAAATTTCTCAAAAAATAATATTTACTTTTGATTTAGATTTGTAATCAATTCATTTTATTAAGATTAACTTATAACAATAAAGCTAATAAAGAAACGAAAATAATATAACTGAAACTAGATATTGATTTTACGCTTGATGAAATTAAAAATATTTGTTGAATCATATTAGTTTACTATATTAAGTTATTAAACTTGATTATTTTAAATTTATGTATGTATGCAAATATGAAGTTGGTACCTTATTGGGTTTGAGTTATGAATTTTAATTTAGTGGGTGGCCTATTTTTCTTAAAAAATGGTTTGATTCATGATATTAGAAACATGTTAAAAATCATCTATAGGATATAATAAAATTTCTTAGTGTGTTAGTAAAATGTAATTTAGTCATTAATATTAGCTATCGAAATAATTTAGTCATAAATTGTAACTAAAATAGCCACCGATTCATAATAATCGCAAATAGTCACTGATTTAGCGACATGATAAATGTACAATAACTTTTATTCATATAGTGACGGAAACAACGACCGTCTATTTTTAGTCGCTAAATATTATGTTTTAGCCACCGATTTAGCGACCAAAATAAATCTTATTTTGTAAAATATATTTAATATGGTAATTAGCCACCGAATATTTTTTTGGCACTAATTATTATTTGATATGTAATGTTTTAGCCACCAATTTAACGACCAAAATAAATTTTATTTTATAAAATATATTTAATATGATATTTAGCCACTGAATAATTTTGGTCGCTAAACATTATTTAATATGTAATGATTTAGCGACCAAAATAAATTGAAAATGTCTATTGGTTCTCATATTTTCACTAAATTGAAAATGATTTAAGAAATTGGACTTGTTATTTATTAGTGTGTATAATATTTAGCCTTCGTTATTCTGTTTAGCTTTTGGTGATTATGTTTGTAGCATATGTCATTCTGTTACGTTTACAGCTAGATTGGTTAGCAATTAGTTTTTCCTTTGGCACAAGCTTAAGTCATCTACATAATGGATTGGTACTAAAACTTTTATAGGGACAAATAATACAAATTTTCATCTATTTTATTTTATATCCTCTTCTCTTTTACTCTTTTTACAGGCGAGGTTCTTCACTCAAGTAACAACAAGATTTTTATAACATTTTTCTCCAAATGTATTTTACAAATGAGATTTTCTAGTTTAAGTGATAATTTCAAATTTATAATCAATCATTTTATCCATTTTTTAATTAATTAATATGTTTTATGTTATGTTAGCATAATAATTATTAATATGCATGGTGAAATGAATGTTGATTTGAATTACGATATTACGTAAATATACTCTTTACCAATAAGAAAATATTATGGATTATAATGATCAACATATGGAATTTGATGATGTCTATAAAGGATTATGTTGATTTTGATGTTTATTGGAATCACATCAAGAAATATATAAAGTAGTGGGATAAATGGAGTTTTATATGACTTAGTTTATTTATAGTGTTAAACTAATTTGGCATGAAAATTTACCATATTATATGTGTGAATAATGTATCTTATTTATGAAGGAGTGCCAAAGAGAATGATAGTATGACAATTGAGAATGACTCAATAAGAAAAATATTTTTTTGAGGAAAACACATACACAAATAAAAGCATAAATTCAAAAGAAAAACACAATAAAATTAACCTGGTTTAACACCAGTCATGCATAATCTAATACTCAACATGCAATTTTTTATAGAAAAAAATGGTAAATCTTATGCATTTTTTTTTTAAAGATTGTAAACCTTTTTATACAATTTTTTAAGAAAAAACTACAAAATGTGAATTCTCTTTGAACTAATTAAATCCCCAAGTTCATCATAATAATTTTCCTTTTCAGCTTACTTAACAAGGGGGAATTTAAAAGTCTCAAACCTACACACACCTTACTTAATAAAAGGATTAGGTGGGGTTAGGTCAAAGTTTAGAATTGGCAGTCCACAATTTATGATATTCATTTGTGCCAATTCTTTTGGCTAATGAATTTTTTCACTTTCTTTATTGAAATTTCACTGCTCTCAACTTTCTATTTGTACATGTAAATGAAACAGTATTAAGTTTAATTTGTTTTACAATTTTAATTAACGTTACAGTTTTTAAAGTGAATCTATTTATTGAAAACTTTACTTTCTACATTAAAATGTTTTAAATTTAGTTTACAAGTATTTATATGGTTTTTTGAAATATTAATTAATTAAATATGAAAAGATTAGGTTAAAAAATTTAAATTCAATCCAACTAAATCTAATTAAATAAAATGATGTAAATTTATATAAATCCCGTCCTTTTTTAAATTTGTTTTCCTGCTGGATATTAAGGAGGAAAGGCTAACAACATAAATTATTTAGAATAGAAAGAAGAAAAATTTAAAACAGCTTTGAAGAGAAAACAGACACCTGGGCTGGCCCATTAATAAAGAAGAAGTCAAGAAGCACGTTGACATGTTGTTTGGCACATCTATCTAATTGTTTGTGGCCACCTTGGTTTTCTTGTCTTTAAATATCATTAAAATCACTTTTGAAAACCAAAACCATTAACATCCAAATTCCAAATAGTACACGTGTCTTTCTTTTCCTCTAAATCCATTCAATTCAAACTTTGAAACTTCTCTACAAACGCGCTTCTCACTATTCAAACACACAAAATTAACTTTCCACGTGTTAAGGAAAATACCACATAACATTTTATTCATTAACTCCTTAATATATGAATTAAAAATTAGAACATTTTAAAATAAAGTAACAGTAATTTAAATTTTTATATGTTTAAAAGTAAAAATATATATACAGTTTTTAATAAATCGTTACGGAATAGTTTTTATTTAAATTAAATCTGCCTCCTTCGTAGCGTAGGCAGATTACTTACGCTAAAGGCAATTCCTGTTAGTTGATTATGACTATTTTGGATAAAAGTTGAAAATACATACAATTTGGAAAAAATTAATATATATTTTCAAATTTTAAGACATATAATGGTGAAAAAACTAATGTTTTTTGAGAAGTTAAGATTTTTCTTTTTTTAAATAAAAGATGAACTTAGCTTTCGTATAGAATAATATATACACAAGTGACTAAATAATAATACAAGACATTGCATCAGTATTTAATTAATTATTTTTTCTGACCTGGGTTTCTTCAAACTTACGTGGTTAAAAATTAATATTTTAGTTATAGTTTTACTAATAAATTTTTTTAAAATACGGGTCGATTTTAATGAAAAAAATAAAAATCAATTTAAAAAGTAATTTTATTATTAAAATTTTGATAATTAATATTAGTAATTAATTTATAGATCCATTCGTTTATAAATTTTTAGTTTTGAAATAGATCACTCGACTAATAATTTTTTTTACTTTAATTATTGAAGATTTTTTTAATGTTTTCATACCACTAATGTCATATGAATTCACAATACGATATTATAATTAAAAATTTTATAAAATAAAAATAGAATAACAAAAAAATAAAACGTTAAGGTATTAGTAAACGATATTTTTGTTTGAGTTGGTATAATAATGGTAGTTATGAGATAGAAGAATTAACAGTGAATGACCAAACCCTCAGTGATAGAGTTGCCAACGGGGCTTTGCTTTAAGTTTTGGTTTTCTTAGAAATAGTTGCTAATATGAAACTTAATTAGGAAATGACACCATTGTTGCCAATATTAACACTCTTTCATTCTTTAAGCACCGATTAATTGCATTCCTATGGTCGCCTAATAGACCTACTAATCACTATAATTTATAGTCTTGATTGGATAATCTCTTTTCAGTGAGAGAAGAAAACAATACAAATTATTTATTTTCCAGATTAAAACCTACTTATTTATAATTAAAAAATAGACTTTATTTATGTGCTTACATTCTTTTATGATAAAAAGAGGATGAAGTATTTTCAAATAGAATTTTTAAATTAAATTAGGATTGCATTATCTTTTCATTAAGTTTACGTTAATTTGGGTTAAGATAAGGTGGTTTATGTAAAGTTGGGTTGGCTTGAGTTTAAGTTAAATTATAATTATGTTAAGTTAGTTCAAGATAAAATTTAATCAAACTGATTTGGGTTGAGATTTAGTCGAGAAGATTTAAACTAAGGTTGGAATAGTTATGTTAGACTCAAATCAAGATCAAGTTGGATTTAGATTGGATAGAAAAGTTGAGTGAAAGTCACATCAGATTAAATAAGACCTAAGCAAATTGTGTTGAATCCAAACCTTAAAATGAAGTTATGAATGATAAATACATAGTTAAATATCCATTTGTTTTTAATGTACAATATTTAGAAAACTATACAATTATCAAATTTGTTTAAGAATTAATTCAAGTTTTATTTTAGAATTGCATTGGATTAAACATATTTTAACGTTAATCCTAACTTTTTGGATATAGACAATGACTTCTTCAACTTATTTATTTAGTAAATTAATAAAAAATAATTTATTTTACAAGTAAATTAAAATGAATCCAATTATAATTTCAAGTAATATCTCATCCCAATTATCATATAAATCCTATTTCAAGTCTCCAATAACTGTTAAAAAAATTGAACTTATTATCTTTTTGAAAATATACACTAAACTTGTTTTCACAAACAAACACAAATTTTTGAAAGCCTGGAAGAGAATATAGAATTATCTAAATTACTAGATCAATTCTTCCACATCTTCCACCATCATACAACACTGAAATTCACAACCAAAACATGAAGACGATACAAAATTGAACATATCCCAAAACAATTTATGCAGATTTTTTTAAGTAAATAATTAAAATTTGATGAATATTCAGTAACTTTATTTTAAAGTTGGAGGATAAGGAATTGATTTTTTTTTGTTATTTCAAAGTTCTCATGACTGTTTGTTTACTAATACTTAGTACTTTGAGCTTAAGAAAATTTCCCTATAAATAAACACCTTCACACAGGAAAACTAACATTCAAATACTTTACCCTTAAATCCAATATTTTGGTTTAACCTAACTTTAGAACAAAAACAAATTATAAATATGTAACATCAATGCTTTTTTTGAAATGATATAAGAGTTTCTTCTTCTTTTCCTTTGTTTAAATACGAAAATGACACAAGAGTTTGGAGTAGAAAGAAGTGTATCTTTTAAGAATGATAATTCCATTCTGTCTTTATTAGAACAATGATTGATATACTTTTATAAGTGTACACACACCTATTATGAGACAGAAAGAGAAAGAAAAAAAATGTGATGTGACTATAAAAAGTAAAGATAAAAATAAGGTATGAATAAAATTGAATAAAAAAATATTAAAGAGGTAGAAATACATTAACATGTTAATTATCAAACTCTTTAGAGTTGGTTATAATACAAAGAAGAAACTCACAAAAACTTAAGGTGAGTACCTACATATTTAAGTTGTAACATTAGATTATTTTTTAATTTTTATTAATATAAAGTCCATTTAATAAATTTATATTTTTGGATAAATATAAATGTATAACATAGTAACTTGTATATTATATTAGAGGTGTTTATTAGGATGAATTATCTAATAAAATTTGATTTAATCCAATTTAATTAAATTGATTTATAGATTTCATTTATAATTGGAGTAAAATGTGAGTTAATTTTAATTAATTAATTCTTTTATTATTTGGATCTCAATTTAGTATTACAAGAAAATTTTTAAACAATCACTTTTAAATATTAAAATAATTAATTATTATATTGACTTCATATTTTATAAATTAAAAATTGGTGGTATCATAATTAATTTTTAAATTAGAGTCTAGATCAGTTTTTAAAATTAGTTATTAAAATTTTAAATGTTAAAAAATTAATGTCTAAATTACTCTAATTGAAAATCAGAGACTAAATAAGTCAAGGAAATAGAGATTTATCCATAAATATTATTAGTGGCTTCACTGAACATTGTTTCCCAATGCAGAGAAAAGTTTGGAGCTTTTTCACAAAGCTTCATGCTTATTATTCTCATCATGGAATGAAATTGCAAATTTCAGTTTGGTCCATTACTTCCCATTTTCATTTCGTACACCATTCACAGCTTCCTACAGTGTTCAACAAAACACTCTTTCAGTTTCATCTTCCAATGTAAAATCAACATTTTATAGGCACATTTTCAAACTTTAAACCATAAACAAAAATGTCATTTTGAGTAACAGTAACAGATATTTTTGAAGTTTTTGAAGTAGCAGTGTTGAAGATGAAGTGAAAAGTGTAGGGTTAATAATAATGAATTCCCAGTCATCACCTGAAAGCACCACAAGGTGTACTCAACGTCACTTCCAGATATTTGGTGGTGGAACACAATTCTCAATCTGCAAAAAGTACATATTGCCCATAATTACCATCACTTTTTCTCCACCCAAATAATTAGAGAAATGCTTTTCAGAAAATTGACCATTTGAAGAAAAAAAAAATTACATATATCAATGTGACAGAACTTAGTTAATTAATTAATTGCAGATTAAGAAAACAGTAACTGCAAATAACACCTTGATGAGCCAAGTGTCATGAGAAGAATACCATAGTCTTCCAAGTCCTTGCACAGCTTCGATGCTGTAATTCCTGAGCCCTCTTCAATTTCGACATATATCTGCATCATACTATCAATCAAACAACAATGCAAATGCACTCTTATTAATGCTCTCTGCACAATCATACTCACCATATTGGTTTCCACAGCAGAGGTGTTCACTCTAAGGCCTTTAATTTCATTCAATCCATCTAAGACAAAATTTAAAGGGTGTTTAAAATTGAAATCTTTGAAAAGATTAGGACAGTTCAAAGTTGAATAGCATTTACCAGCCAAAAGTTTAGCTTTCTTGTGATCACTTTCTAGCTTTTCAACATTTTCCTGTAAAGCAACAAGTGCAGCTGCACAAAGGATACCAACTTGCCTCATTCCACCACCTAAGGTTTTTCTCAGCCTTCTAGCCTAAAATTGTGTATATTTTCTGCTACTATCAGCTTCTTTCAGAAAGAGATAGAATATAGATACTGTTATATTATATTCTCCCAAAATTTATATTACCTTGCTGATAAAGCTATTGGAACCAACAATCACTGATCCAACTGGAGCACCAAGGCCTTTTGACAGACATACCTAGAATTCATGTATTCAAAGACATGATCGACAATGATTAGGGTTTAGAGTTTAGGGTTTAAAGTCTGATAAAGTATTTTGAGAAGAAAAAAAGATCTTCCTGTATCTTGAAGAATGTTCTTATAATATGAAATTGTTTCTGAAGTCATGAAACAGGTTAAGATTTATATGTTCTTAATTATAACGTATACCTATAGATACATCAAAGAATATTGTCCAAGAAAAGAAAAATGAGAAAAGAAAAACACACCGAAACTGAATCAGCTGCTTGAACAAGCCTATCCACCGGGACACCTAGTGCCTGAAAGTGCATCATAACACAAAAGAGTAAACAAAAAGGCACATGATGAGTCACAAAAAGAACTGAAAGCAAGATCTGCAATAAAATTACAACAATAAGAAAATACAATTGACAGTACAAAAGTAATCACTGGAAAAAAACAAGAACTCAGATTCTTTTCTATCAGGAAATGCCACATTTATGTAGTTGTTAACCATACATGCTATAAAACTAACCAATTCTTTGATGGAGAACTTTTTTTGCTGACACATATTGTTTACTCAGTTTTTGAACAAAATCAAAATCATTACTAAGCAGAAAATTTACTTACAACTGATGCATTAAATATTCTGGCTCCATCAATGTGAAGCTTCAATCCATGTTTTTTAGCAACCTCTCCTACTCTGTCTGTGTATTCAACAGAAAGACATCTACCACCACAGCTGCATTCAACAAAACATACCAACCATCGATAAAGATACAATATATCTTCTGATTTTAATTCTATTGTATATTTTATTCTCTTTTATTATTATCAGATATTCAATATTATGATGAAGTATTAGGTTTTATTTTCTCCTTACACGATGAGATATTATACTCTACATATTGAAAGTTTCTACTAGATCAACATGAAAGCTCTCGTTGATTTCTTCTTCATCAAACACCTTATGTGGATATTTTTCCTTCTCATGACTTATACATATCTGACGATACCGCTTATGTTCTTAAGATTTTTGTTATTATTGTTGTAATATTGTACTGTCTAGAAAAAATTGGAGAGAATAATTGCTTACTTTCCATGAGTATTTTCCAAGCAAATAAGCCTTGTGGTTGGATATACCAATTCTCCCTTTGGATCTCTGATTGCAGCCTCGATCAAAGCAATGTCCATTGTGCCATCTTCATTGTTCTTAACTGTTCTTGGATGCACCCCTCCGAGGGTTGCAATGCCTCCATTCTCATAAATGTGTATGTGGGAATCGTGTCCAAGAATAACTTCACTCCCTCTAATGTCACAGTGCACAAGCACAGATATAAGGTTGGCCATGGTGCCTGATGGAACAAAAACTGCAGCTTCCTTTCCCAACAACTTTGCCATCTCTGTCTCCAACCGAACACAGGAGGGGTCACGTCCAAGAATATCATCATCAACCTCAGCAATTGCCATGGCACCTCGCATTGCTTCAGTTGGTTTTGTCACTGTATCTGACCGAAGATCAACTATCTTAGCTACCATTTTCTCTGCCACCAAAACAAGCCAAAAGGTACATGTTTTTAGTCATTGTTGCTCTTGGGACAAAAATAGAAAAACACAATCGTACAGTGACATTTTTTCCCACCATTATTGGATTCAAATTCCATAATTACTAGACATTTATGTTCCCTGTGGTGCACTACAACATATGATCTTGAAATAGTCTCTATGATTTTTGTCGAGGGTGGATTTAAATCTGACTCAATCCTACAAAATTGACTTATAAGATGAGTTTCCTCTCAATTATATATTTTAAATTGATCTTATCTCTAGTAAGATATATACATATGAAACGTAGGACTTGACATTATTAGATAGTTCTAAAGCAGTCTGATAGCATATGAAACAATATATTCAACAAATAATAAATCTCACTAGAATAAACTCTAATAATAATTATGATAGAAGTGGACTTTAAATCTAACTCGAATTGAATTAACTGAAATTTTGTAGATGCTCAAGCTCTTCACTGAATGTAAGTTGGAAAATAATTTCATAAGAACAAAAATATTTTTCTCAACTATCAATGCAGAGATATGTTCAACAAAGTATCTGAAGCAGAATTATCACCTCTAATAGGTCAGATAATTACTCTCAATTTAGTTGAGCGGAAAATATACGAGGACAGAAATATAAATATATATATATATATATATATATATATATATATATATATATATATATGCAAAGAACATGAGAGAAACAAGGAAAGTGGAATAGAATAAAGTCTCAGAAATTTGAAGGGAATTAATTACCTAGATTAGGTACTCCAACAAGATTGCAAGCAAAGCAATTTAAGTGTGATCAAGGAAACTGTATCTATACTACACACTTATTCCAAGAACTTTGTGTTGAAGTGCATGCGATGCTTCAAGATTTGAGGGGATTAAGAAGAAATGAGTTTAATTACTAAGATATTAGTAGGAAGAAGAAAGGAATCATACTGTCATTATTGACATTTGCATTTTATTTTTGTTAATAAACTACATCAATATAATAGGATATTGAATTGTCAATTCATAGTATGATCTCAGTACAGTTTCAATGGATTCCTCCACCAATTATTGGTTTGTTTTTATGCATTGTGTCGTCTATTCTGTCCCATTACAGCCACTAATAAAATTTGAAACGGAACACAAATAATTTAGTTTTTGTCTGTCTCTCCAAAAAGAGGACCTAACCTCTCTAACAACCTACCATACATTTCCTTTCTCTAATCACAATATGTTTTTGAGTCTCCTTCAATGCTATTATCATAATACCAAACGGAACATTACTAAACAAAAATACATATGCGATGAAGATCTCACGTAACAAAAAATAAAAAATAAAAAATCAGTCAGAATCAGATGGTTGTTGAAAAAATAAATATATACATACAAACTTATTATATAGTTTTTAACTATGACTATGATATTATGTAAAAAAAATGTACTTTTAAACTTAAGTTGTTTATAAAATGAAATGAAATTCAAACTTAATTTTACAAAATTCATTATATACAATGAAGTTTTTGTTCATTTTTATATTAAAAATTTAATTTATTTCTAATCAGACTTTCAAAAAAATTGAATTAAATTTAAGAGTTAGACTTAATTTAGATTACCAACAAATGCAAACATATCTCACCATCTCATTCTACTTATGGACTCTTATTTGCTATGCTTGGCATCCTAACAAGATCGCACCACCAAAAGCCTAAAAAAGAATCATGTATGATACCTTATTCTTATTTTGGCTTTTGAAATTATTGCTATTTAATTAAGTATATTTTTAATCTAATTAATTACTTCACATTCATGCATTCAATCCATTCTAAAAGGTAGCATAACATATTCAACAAACTTATCTGAAATGAATATTTTCCAAATCACTTATTTTGAAAACTGTTTTTTTCATTTTAAAATAAGTAGATTAGACAAAAAATAAATCTATTCATTTTATTAAAAAAATAGTTCCAATAAAGCATAAACAAACGAATTGAAACTGTTTATTAAAAAAAATATATTTATAAAATAAACAGATTGAACATACACAAAAAAATATTCTTATTTTATTAAAAAAATACTTTTCGAAAAAAGAAAAAACAAACTGACCTATTATACTATTTTTCCATTCTAAAATGAGTTGATGTTTAATTCAAATTAACCTATTTCGTTTTTCCAGTTTTGCGTTTCAGACCCACGTGAAATCGAGAAAACCATTGACACAAAAAGCGACTTAATCCTTCATCGTATGGAACATAACCAAATTCTACATTTTTCTCGTATAAAAGTGTGGTCAAACAAGGCATCTTGCATTGCATGATGGTAGTCCAAGACAGAAATGAGCATTTTATTTAGTTGGCAATAAAATAGAATAAATAAACGAGAAAAACGAGCGAGAGTGCGTGATTATATGTACCACTATGATATGTGAATAGTCAAAATGAATATAAAACACACCCCCAAAAGAAAAAGGTAGCATAAGAAAGTTAACACAATTCCTACTATATTCAAACAAGGAAAAAATACATCTCTTTTGACAAAATTTGAGCTAACACTATAGTGAGGAACAAAAGCAAGATAAAAATGGATGATGACTTTCTTCGTCTTCAGGACAAACTCCACTATCTATAATAAGATGCCATGATATAAAGCATCACTGCCGATGAAGTGGTGATTACCAATTCCTGCAGATACCATAACAGATTGTCAACTTACCAGAAACACACACTGACCAATAGGATAGATACTAACTAGGATTGGCATTCAGCAATAAAGAAAAATGTCAAATAAAACTAGTCACTAGGAGATGTTTATCTTGTTTCCAGAGTACATTGAAAACCAATGCATGCCATAAAATGTGTCATTGAAGAAACAGCATCTTTGTTATGGCAGACAAGAAACCAGACTAGTCCCACACCATCACCCGTAGACTAAGTTGCATGCTACGCGTAAATTTAGTTTAATTGATATTATTGGTCTTTCAAAGATGATAGCAACACAACACTGGTCCACCATTTATAAATATATATCAAATCAATAACATGATCAAATTGGTTTTAAAATTTTACATTTTACCATTAAATTGTTTTTTGGAAGGAAAACCAATGTCACTAATTATCATCAAAGCAGCAATCTTTGGAGAACCTATCTAACTTCACATACATATTTAGAGGCCCAAAATGGATGTTAATTATATAGATGACAAAAGTTATAACATCATGGAAATTTTATATTGTAAAGGATAAACTAACAATGGAATTGCAGTCGACCAAAATGAATTCATGAAATATTAGTTGATACTCTCAACTGTTCAAGGGGAAAAGCCCCTACCATTGCAGCTGTGCTTCGTAAATTTTATTTTGTTACACAATCTAAATTCATATGCTATTTAAGAAACATGGCCACTAAATTAGCTATCTTTATCCTACTTCAGTAGCAACCCATCCCTTCACATCACATGTATTATAAGACAATACTCACGTAACCGAGAAAAAGTTTTAAATCAATAACCATGACATCATTCTTCTCTTAACTGCATCAGGCAAATAGGGAATAAAATGTATTTGGCAAGAAAATTCACATAAAGAATGTCCCAACGTTTTAAAGGCAAAAATACTGCCCGGCACACATCATAATAATATATTTGAAGCCAGGAAGGGCTTGCTCTCAGTGATTTATAGTATACCTGATTGTTGTACAAAAGTGCAGGAATAAAACCACCAGCAAACTCAATTATGTTCAAAATAAAAGTATATGCCTGCATGAGAAGAACCAGAAAGTATTAATTTTCATTTGGAAAATTAAATAATTATGAGACATGCCCATGCCAACGTGTAAAGATGATAAGAAAAAAGAGAACTTCAGCCACATTCAACTACGATAAATATTGAGTGACAAATAAATAGAATATCCAACTTCCATAAAAAACTACAACTAAAACTAGTTAGGGCGTCATTTGCCTGGTTTGGTACTACTAGTGGAAGTCAGTACAAAATAAAAATTCCATAGTTTGGCTACCGTGGTTTTCTTCTTTCATAAAAGAGATTCAATAAAGATTAAAAAAGAACATAATTGATGCATCATACCATAATGAACAACAATTTGGTTTCACATAAAGTAAAATAGGAAAAGGGGGTAAAGAGATGAATTGATCCCTCTTCCTTTCTTTTCTTGTTACAGGAAAAAAAAAACACTATATGTACATCAATTGAAACAGAAGCCAAAAATTTGGGATATCAAAGTACTGATCCATAAGTCACACCAAAAGATCTAAGGAATCATCATACCAAAGATGAAATTGCTACACATCCAAAAACCAAAGCCAATGCTCGGAGCAGTCGTTTCCCCATGCGCAATCCTTCTCCTGTGTCTTCACCCTCTTCCTGTAGCCAACAATAACATGAACTATACAATTCTACTAGTAATTCAACGAAGTGTGAAAACGGAAAATTTCAAAATTTCACAAAAGTGCTGTCATAGAAGATGAGACTCACATTATATATGCGGGTTACAGGAGATTCAAAGGCTTTTAACTTCTCAAAAAGCCTATAAACAAAGGCAAATGCTAAAAACTGCAAAGGTTTATATTCAGCACTGCGCTTAACAAGGATCCATGCTGTCTGCAGAAAGATGATAAATAACTCTGCTTAAACACTACATTTTAAGACATAAGTCACAAGATTGATATGGTTTAAGTATTGATATTTCCCCGAAAAAAAAAAACTCTGTATCCAACTCACAAAAACAGCAGATATTGCCAAGTTTATGCGTATGTCATTTTGACTTGATTTAGTAAACCTGAAATTACATACAAAATAACATAAAAAGTTACAAAGTAGCTATCAATAAAGTGATAGTGATAAGGGGGGAAACAATAATTTGAATAAAAAGTAAAACATGAGAAATAAATGTAATCCATCTATGCAAGCAAGAAAAATGAGATTTGCCTTCCACATTATTGTATTTATAAAAAATTAAAAAAAGAAAAAACTAATCCAAATAGAGAAGATTCCAATCCAACCATCACCTTCTCATAATATGAGAGTATACGGATATCCTAATTAATACTTTTTATTTGATGGTTTGATTGAGTTTTGTCTTGTTTCTAAAAGAGCTATTGAAATAGATTAGATTTACACTATTCGACAAAAACGTTTTTTTCTGAGAGGTGGGGAGAAGGTGGTAATTCATAATGGGGAGATGACTGCATGCGGTAAAGCAATCAGAGATCCTAGCTGTGATTACTAGAAAGGAAACATGTCAACCTAGAGAAGTTAAACATTAAATCATCCATTAAAGTAAGAATTACCAGATATAATAGTAGCAACAACAATATACAGAAAAAAAACTACATTGTTACTAATCATAAGAAACACCAAACCTTGGCCCCCAAGGTAGAATTGGCTGCTTGTCAGCATACTTAATCTCCTTTGAAACCTGCATTTAGTTTAACACACGATTAAGATTTGGAGATGCAAACGAAAATAACAAATTGGAATCTAGGGCAGTGCTAGCAATACACTCTCTTACACATTATTCCTCACACTTTATACTATTGGTTAAAATTTATTGGCGACTACAAACACATCCAAAACTAAATTAACAAAAGTAGCTTGAACCTCAAACGGAACTTAAACAATAAGTATTTCACTGTTATTTCGCCTTCAAGTTATATGTGCGATTTTAAGTGTCCACAGCAAGAAAGATTCACCTACATTACCTTAAATGATCCAAAAGTTACACCCTTTTTCCGATTAGTCAACTGAGCCATCATGAGTTTGTCATATGCCTTTTCCAGCTGAATTATACATTCACAGCGCACAACATCCCACACATTAGTGCATTAAACTTTGAGAAAAAAGAATCAAATATCAATACACATCACTAAGAACCTCAAAAAATAAAGGATATTCCGGTAATTATATCCCACAAGTGAGCCTTACTTTGGAGGACAAGCATTATAAGTAAATTCAACAATATTATACATATTGCACAGCTCATACACACTGTTAACTTCCAAATACGAATGCAACAAATCAACCTTGCCCATTTCAAACTTGGGAAACTAGTTGCCGTATCAGTAATGACAATGCAGACTGTTCCGTAATATTATATGATTGGAATGCCGATTTATGAAAACCATTTCACACAAAATAAAAAAGGAAAAAAAAAAGTCGACCTACTCTGGAAGCAGTTGCTTCATCGCCCTTCATCTCAGCTTCCTTCTTTCTTTTTGCATATGCTGCCTTGACCATGTCAAATTTCTCCAGAGGGCTTACACCTAGCACCTATATGACATCACAGAAACTAAGATACAATTCGAACAACTACAAATTTCAAAGTGTGAACTAATTACAGAGTAGATTTTACTCTTTACCTCATAAGGATTAATGTCACCATCGGAATTGGAGCTCCCTGCCGCAGATGCAGCAGCACAGACAATCTTTCTATCACTCCATGTTGCCGTCTGGGGAAACCTGAAAATCGACACCGAACTGCATTTTATTAACCCGAGAAATCATGTCCACGAGGATATCACAAGAAACGCGTCGTATGCGAAAAACAAACGAATTCGAACGGAAAATAAATTCGTTCTTCGATTCTTACAAACGGATAAGAAAAGAGGAAGAAATAATGACCTGAGAGAGGTTGAAACTTTGGGACGGAGATTGCTGTGGGAGAAACTCAATTTGGGGCAGTGCAGAATGTTCGAGATTCCTAGAGCCATTGGGCGCGCCACTGCAACGATGCAATGTTATCTCTCTCAGTTTATGTCTGAAATTTTAGTTTCATAGGGTTTTGCTTTATCTTTCACAGTTTCTTCTTTCAAAGTTTTATTGTTGCATGCTACTTCTAAATTGTTTATTTTCATGATTATAAAAGTTAGAAAAACACTTATTTATTCTTATGAAATTATTAAAGTTAGAAATTTGATCATAACACACCAGTATTTCTAACCAACAAAAAAAATAAAAAAACTTTGAACACGAGAGAATTGTTTTTTTTAGAATATTTATATGTTTGAATTAATAAATATCATCACTACTAATTGAGCCTTCGTCATGATGAAATGTTTATAACATGACAAAACAACATTTTATATGAAACTTGAAACAAGTATATGCAAATTGTAAAACAAAAACCAAATTGTATAAGAAAGAAGCCATTGATAAAAAAAAAGTAACGGTCAATACAACAAATATTTAGATATAAGGAAAAAAGAAAAACTAATAAGTACACTAAGTAGTAAAAACACTAATAACGAAAATAATGAAATTTTATCTGTTATATAAAGAAAAACCAATAGATTTAATTAAGAAAAGTTGATAAATTAAAATATATTAGGAAGGAAACCAACAGTTCGCGTGGCCTAATGGATAAGGCGCTCGCCTCCGGAGCGGGAGACTGTGGGTTCGAGTCCCACCGTGGACGAACTGTTTTATGATTTTTGAAAATTTTTGAAAAATGTTTAACTGTGGGCAAATGAAATATTAAGTGGGAAAGTAATTTAAATTTTTGCAGAAAATAAGAAAGAAACAAGTCCTAAACTTTCAACATCTGGTGATACTCATCATATCCAAAATCTGCCAAATATTTGTTACTTGAAAAAGTTGCTGCGTGAAATAGTTGTTTTTTGTAGTAATTTTTTCTTAGAATTCAATTAAAATATGTCAAAATAGATGAAAGGTTTCATTTCAATTCTCACGATTTTTCTATATATTTGAAAGATCATGATTCACAAATTCGTCTGTTTATAGGTCGAAATTCTATTGCTCCTTTTTTTCCCAAACATATTTGGAGTTAACTTGTAGAGAGAAAAAGGTAACTCCTTTATCTTGTAACTCAGCTCAATCTCTAAGCTTTTTCGTTTTGGTGTTGAGTTTATTGTAGGTTTTTTTTTTTCACACCTATGGTAACAAAATAATGGTGCGGCAGAACCTTAGCCAAAATAATTAATAAAAGAAAGAGCAAACTTGAAGGGAAAATTTCCCTGGGCTTCAAATAAAATTCAAAATTTCACAACGAAAAATGACAATCAAAAGTAAAATGTTCCTATTTGTATTGTAACTGCCCAACTCATATGCAGTTTCTATTAACAAAATTATTCATTCATCTTTAGTTTTCATCTTCCAATTTGAACCTCCAAAATGGATTTTAAGTTTTTTACACAAACACCAATTAAGCTGAAACCAAAGGTTGACTTGACATCTGTAAGTTACTAAAGAAGCTGGTAGACAAAGTATATCTGATGCATACTAATAATGTCCTAGATTTTCATTGTCTCATGATGTTTGCCCTGATTTGACGAATATATTGTACCAAAATTCCATTTCTTCGCTTAGCTGACAAGAACCATGATTGTCCTCAGTTTCTCCAAAAGTATCTGAGGAGACTGCACCATAAAAGCCAGTACCTACAATAGGTGGATTGATTGGATTCTTCCTTGAGGGTAAACCGTAATTGTCAAGCATTACATCTCCATAGACACTAGAAACTGCACTTGAACTTGACGAACTATTTGCTTGAGCCTCTTGCAAGATATGCGATGAAGCATTGCCATTTATATGCACTCTACTTTTTTGGATCCTCTTCTTCAAATGGGTATGCCAAAAATTCTTTATTTCGTTGTCTGTTCTTCCGGGTAAGCTTGTCGCTATAGCAGACCACCTAAGCATCAAGGGGTGATCATCATCAAATTTTCATACTTCACCAAATTCAATCACATTCAATTACATCTCTTACATTAAATCATAATAATACCAGGAAATCATATTCATGGTGTTTCATGCACGTAGAGAAGACAATAGACAGAATCAGAAGATATTAGAATGAATACATGTTATTAGATGCTCACCTATTTCCAAGAATTTCATGCAGCTTTAGGATGGTATCTTCTTCTTCCTTGCTGAATTTCCCTCGTTTAATATCTGGCCTCAGGTAATTTATCCAACGAAGCCTGCAACTCTTGCCACACCTTAACAATCCTGATTAAACAACCATGTCATATAATCATACATATGTTTGTTTGTTTAACCTTTGCTGGTGTTTACACAGAAAATGTTGCTAACTAGAAGAAGAACTTACCAGCTTGTTTAGGAAGGGCACGCCAGTTGCCATGGCCATATCGTTGAATATGAGAAACCAATATCTGATCTTCCTCTGCAGTCCAAGGTCCCTTCTTCATTCCCATGCTCTCACAGCAAGGAGTCTTCATAGTCACAGCACAACACAATAATGTGTGTCCTTTTCCTCTGTACTATGGAGTAGTAATAAGTTTGGTGGCCGCTTAAGCTCTTTCAAGGTAGCTTCGGTTCCTTTATGATTACTATACCAGAGAAAATGTACATGTGGTCCAAATAAACAGCATGGCTTTCAAAACAAAAGTGCATGAAAGTGATCACATGATCGATGACATCCCCTTTTTTGTGTGATAAAATTCCAAACTAAAGCACGCACGCACACAGAGACTGTTGAAATGAAATTAAAAAAATACACATAATCAGATTTGTAATGATGTTCAGAGAGATGTAGCACTAGCAGAAACTGCTCCCACAATTTTATATGCATTGTGTGAGAAAGTAGCATTGGTTTGTAGAATCCAACTCCAAAGGACTTTCCAGGTTGCTTCTCTTGTAAACTTGGGGCATCTGGTAAAGGCTAAAAGTAATGATTGTTTTGGGCAGATAGGTCAAAAGTAGTATGCGCGCGGCAGGAACATTATGCACTTCTTGATCATGTTTTCTTACTGTTTCTGCCGCCTCTTTCCATTGTCCCCGTGAAGTGCTAGTTACTATCTTCAATCTAATGCTTTTTCTTTTTCCCCAATTTTCGATTTTCCCAGCCACGTATAACAACAAACACCTTAGCTACAGAATATATATACATGAAAAAAACAGTGCTCAATATTTATTCAAATTATTCAGATCTTGCTAATATTCTTAATTACACACATAACAAAACGTTGAACTCACTGTTCTGCGCACTAGCATTGATGATGAAGAAGAAGAAGGGTACGGGCTTTGAATCCATGCAAAGCATTCCATGAACATGTCTCAATGAATCTCGTCCCTGGTCCCTCCTTAAAAATTAGGCAAGTGGGTTTTTCAAGAAAAAAAAAAAACGATTTCTTGAAAGTTGTTAAAAATCATAATATTTTAAATATCGTTCTTATTTCTCAATAAAAAATATCTATATACTACTTATTTTTTATATTTAAATAATAAAATTCTCTTTGTGATGATATATCTTTAACTTAACTAAATTAAAAAAATATCCATACACGAAAATGTTTCGGTCACGTTTAAGAAGGGTGTGTCGGCATGCCACGTCAAAGTAATTTAATGAAAGTGAAAAAAAGTTCATTTATTTATAATAATAATAATTATTATTATTATGATAGGATATATAATAATATTAGTAATGCAAGATTTGACAGAATAATCTATCTCCGTATCTCTTTGGGCTAATTATCTTTAGAGTAGGTCAAATTATGATGATAAAGGTTGACTTAGTGTTAAGAAAAAAAAGTTCTTCTTTTTTTATCATTAATTAATGAACTAAAATATTTATGCATATCTCAAATTCCAAAACATTGAACTTGGACCACTATCGCGAAACTCAAACAATCACATCACATGTTGCCTCTTTGTTTTGTATTTAATTTGAAATATTTTTAATACAATGAAATTTGAGTTATATATTTGGTTTAATTATGTCTTTGGTCTCCATTTTGGAGTCAAAATCTCAAAATGGTACCCAAATTTTTAAAAGTCTCAAAATGGTCTCCTTTTTTGTTGAAACGTCTCACGATTGCCCTTACCGTTAAGTCAACGTTGACGCCGTTAGAGGGAGTGTCACGTGTCAGTTCCTCGATTTTTTGAATTTTTTTTTGAATTTTTTTTTATTTTTATTTTTTTTTTTGAATTTTTTTTTTAAATTAAAAAAATTGCCACGTGTCAAACTGTCATCGTGCCACGTGGCAGTGACAGTGACACATGTCAGTATTACGTCACGTGTCATTTTCTTAGTCTCAATTTGGACCCTTTATTTTAATTTGTCTCAATTTAGTCCCAATTTTTGTAAAAATTAGCAATTTTGTCCCTCTCTAAATTGAAATCAAATTTAATTTTGTATAAATGTAAACAAATATTTCCATCAAAATTGATATTTCAAGTAAATATTTTTAACCAAATTAAGTTCATTTAATTAATATTTTACATTGAACTTTATTTAAAATGGTTTAAAAGTTGTTAATAGAAAATAATGTT